>Ga0209310_1000076_pt1 | contig 184694 bp, 146 predicted proteins | sample AD_UKC030_MetaG_FD_184415 | JGI IMG/M metagenome (GOLD analysis project Ga0209310, IMG submission 184415) | Active sludge microbial communities of municipal wastewater-treating anaerobic digesters from USA - AD_UKC030_MetaG (SPAdes) (version 2) | ecosystem: Engineered > Bioreactor > Anaerobic... | reverse complement strand
GCTACTGTCTTTACGTTCTTTCCAACCTTTCGGGTCATGGTTCTTTGCCTTTCGTTTCTGGGTTCTTTATTCACCCCAGTGGCTTACCATGACCCGCTGCTTTTTGCAGAACTTTTAGGACACTACCGATTTTAGCTGGTACACCCGATGAGCATCCCTTGTACACCCCTTGTACACGGCGTAGAGATAGGGGGTGTTTTGGCAGCTATGTCGCTGATTTTACTGAAGAAAGGATTTGCCGGAACTATGGCCTGGGCGATCGGGCCTGCCCAGGCTCCGAGGGGGCGAAGGCGAACGGTTGAACTATTCAACTGAAACGTTCCGATTTAAGCCGGACTGTTGGCTTCGCAAAAGCCCGGACGCGCCCAAGGCGAAAAAATGCGCGAAGTTAGACTTGCCTTCGGCAGGGGGGCCGTGCTAAAGTTGGCACATGGCATGGGCTCGTAGCCCATACGTTAGATCAACGCAACGCAAATAAAAACAAGACTATGAAATCCTTCATTCAAACAAAGCCGGGCGTCCTCCTGGGCGGCGCGGTACTGGCGCTGGCGCTCGTCATGGCGGCTCCGTCCGCTCACGCGAACGTGTATGCGAGCAATATCAAGATCAACGGCGAGCTTTTGGCCGCCCAGGCCGAGCAGGGCCAAAATGTCAACATCAGCTATATCCTTAACGAACCCGCCTCCGATGGGGTGACGATTAACATCCTGTCCAACGCCGTGGTGATTCGCACCCTCAACGTGGCGGGCGGCGGGGCCGGCGCCTTGCGCGGGGCCAACACCGTGGTCTGGGACGGCAAAGACGCGGGCGGCAATTTCGTGGGTTTGGGTGCTGATTATTCAGTCAGCATCACCGCCGCTTCGACCGGTTATGCGAGCTGGACCACCACCACGGATGACAGCGAACCCTTTCTCGTATGGGAAGGCCGCGGCATCGCCGTGAACCAGAATCCCAAGAGCCCCTACTATGGGCGGATTATTGTCTGCAATTCCTACAATGGTCCAAATCTATCCGTCCCCGGTTATAATGTGGGCATGCTCAAGCTCAATGCCGACGGCAGCTACGCCGAAGAAGGCGGCCACAGCACCGGCGGCCATACCTGGGGCAATGATTATTACAGCCCCTGGCATGTCCGGATTTCCGCCGATGACTATGTCTATATCAACGACTGGTCCGCTAGCGGGGAAATCTATCGTTGGGATATGACGCTCTCAGCCGCCTCCAAGCTGCATGTTTTGAGTTCGGACAACTGGGCGCCCGGCTGCAATATGAGCGGGCCGGAAATCGTGGGCACCGGCACCAACACCATCATCTACATGGCGGATATTGCCTATCCGAATTCACAGGGCGTCGTTAAATACACCGTGACCGAGGATGGCACCTGCGACCAATACGACATCGGAACACCCGTCATTCCAATCAGCTACCCGCTCAGCCTCTATCCGTATGATGTGGCGGTGGACAAGAACGGGAATTTCTACATCGTCCAGTACCGTTCCAACGTCACCGATCCCTCGCCGCGCGTGATGTGCTATGATTCGGACTACAACCCGGTATGGAACACGGCGGATATCTATGGCGGGCTGGGCCAGGCCGACGACACTTGGGCCTATGCCAACGCCGTGGCGGTGGACCCGACCGGGACCTACGTGGCGGTGGCATTCCGCGGCAACACCGGCGGGGTGGGCTGCACCCGGATCTTCGATGCGGCCACGGGAGCCATCGTCGCCAACCTCGATTACGGCCTGGACATCAACGGCAACGGCACCCTGCATTCCGACCGGGCCTGCGGCTGGGATGCGGTCGGCAATGTCTATTACGTGGATAACTGGTATGGCGCCTGGCGCGCGGTTTCGCCTCCGGGCGCGAACTCGTCCACCACGGAACCTCCGGTGACGCTGGAAATCGTGGCGGCTCCGCCGCCGGCTCCGGTTATCACGAGCTGCTCGCTGGCGCTGGGAACGTTCACCCTGAATTTCACGGGCGGCGTGGCCGAAGTGCCCGGGGATTTCGAAATCCTTAGCAGCGCCACCGTGGACGGCACGTACAGTTATGCCGCCGGCCAGAACATCACGGGCGGCAGTGGCGTGTTCCAGGCGACCATCCCGGCGCCGGACCAGGCGCAGTTCTACCGGGTTCACCGCGTGGAAGCGGCGCAGGCGCGCTAGGCGGGGGCCTGGCGGAACGCCGGCGGGGGCGCAAGCCCCAGCCAATATGCCCGGGCATTCGCGCGCAAGCGCGGATGCCCGGGAGGGTTAATAAATGGCGGACGGAGCGGGGACAGGCTCCGCCCGCGAACGAAAAAACACGAAATTACCATGCACGCGCGATCGTTAAACCCAGCCCCGGCGCGCCGCGGCGGAGCGCGGGCGTTCACCCTGATCGAATTGTTGGTGGTGATCGCGATTATTGCGATCCTGGCGGCGCTGCTGCTGCCCGCCCTGGCCCGCGCCAAGGACAAGGCGCAGGCGGCCGGGTGCCTTAACAACCTCAAGCAACTCCAGGTCGGCTGGGTGATGTACAGCGATGACAATGTCAACGTCCTGATTCCGAATGCGCCGTCGGGCTTTCCGCCCTGGCAGACCTGGTGCAGCGGGACGACGGTGGGGTGGGGCAATGTCAATGCCAACACCAATCGCACGCCCTACCTGCAATCCCTGATGGCCCCCTACATGGTCAACCAGATCGGGGTTTACCGCTGCCCGGGCGATAACGTGCCCTCCTTCAACGGGCGGCGTCTCCGCAGCTACTCCATGAATTGCCACATGGGCAGCATCTACTCCGGGCCGCTGACCCAATCGTATAACCCCGGCTGGAAGGTGTATCAGAAGATCACCGATATTACCCAGCCCGCGCCGGCGGATGCGTTTGTGTTTATCGGCGAACACGCCGGCAGCATCAACGACGGCTATCTGCAGGTGCGCAGCAACGCGCCCGAGTTTCCCGACGTGCCGGGTTCCTACCACGGCAAGAGCGAGGGCGTTTCCTATGCCGATGGCCACGCCGCGCTGCATAAATGGTGGACGGCCGCGCTGGCGGTGCCCGTCGCGTATGGGGTCGCCTACAAATCCGTGAAAGTGGCCGCGGACAACGCGGATTGGATTTGGCTGCGCGACCACGCCAGCGTTAAGGAGTAATCCGCTCCGCCGGGGCCCGCGCCGGCGAAACCGGGCGGCGCAGGTATTCGTGGATGGCGCGCGCGGCGCGTTTGCCGTCGCCCATGGCCAGGATAACCGTGGCGGCGCCGCGCACGATGTCGCCACCAGCGAACACCCCCGGGAGGTTGGTCATGCCCTGTTCGTCCACGGCGATGCCGCCCCGGGAATCCAGCTTGAGCTCCGGGCAGGTGCCGGTCAGGAGCGGGTTGGCGCGGGTGCCAATGGCCACGATCACCACCTCGCAGGGCACCAGGAACTCCGAGCCGGGAATGGCACGGGGACGGGCGCGCCCGGAGGCGTCGGGCTCGCCCAGTTCCATGCGGACGCACTGGAGGCCGGTGACCCAATTCCGCGCGTCGCCCTGGATGGCCACCGGCGCGGCGAGGAACTCGAACTGGATGCCCTCCTCCTCGGCGTGAAGCACCTCCTCGGCCCGGGCGGGCATCTCCTTGCGGGTGCGGCGATAGACGATCGTCGCGGACTCCGCGCCCAGGCGTTTGGCGGTGCGGACGGCGTCCAGGGCGACGTTGCCGCCGCCGATCGTGGCCACGCGCCGGCCCGTGAGGATGGGGGTGCCGGCGCGGGCGGACCGGCGGGCGCCCATGAGGTTGGCGCGGGTGAGATATTCGTTGGCGGAATACACGCCCTTGAGGTTCTCGCCGGGGATGTTCATGAACACCGGCAGGCCGGCGCCGTTGGCGATGAAGACGGCGTCGAAGCGCGCGCGCAGCTCCGCCAGCGTGTAAGTCCGGCCAATCACGGTGTTGCAAAGGATCTTCACGCCCGCCCGCTCGAGCCGGGCGACTTCCTCGCGAACGATCTGCTTGGGAAGGCGAAACTCGGGGATGCCATAGACCAGCACGCCCCCGGGCTTGTGGAGCGCCTCGAAGACGGTGACCTGGTGGCCGAGCCGGGCGAGCTCCCCGGCGGCGGTAAGCCCGCCGGGGCCGGCGCCGACGATTCCGACCTGCTTGCCGGTGGCCGGGGCCGCCTCGAGGGCCGGGCGCTGGGCGTGGCCGCGCGCCCAGTCGCCGAGAAAGCGTTCCAGGTGGCCGATGGCCACCGGCAGCCCCTTGTAGCCGCGGATGCACTCCAGTTCGCATTGGGTTTCCTGCGGGCAGACGCGCCCCGTGACCGCGGGCAGCGGATTGTCGTTCAGCAGGCAATGGGCGGCTTCGGGCAGCTTGCCCTCGGTCAGCAACTGGATGAAGCGGGGAATGTTGATCCCGACGGGGCAGCCGGCGACGCACTTGGGGTCTTTGCACAACAGGCAGCGCTCGGCTTCCAGGAGGGCGATCCGCTCCGGCAGGCCCAGGTTGACTTCCGCGAAATTGGCGCGGCGAACTTCGGGCGCCTGCGCCGGCATGGGCTGGCGCTCAATCTGCAGGCGCTGCCGGGTGGAAAGTTTCGGGGACACGGGGCCTCCTTTAGCTGGCAACGGGGCTCCGCCCGCCCCGGGGGCGGCGTCCGCTCGGTGCCGCGCCCGGCGCGGCCGCGGGAAGCGCGGGGCGGTTTCCCCGCGCCGCAGCCCGGGAGCGGCGGCCTATGGAATCAGCGTCGCCCAAGTTTGCAGTCCCCTTCCTGGCAGGCGGCGAGCGCTCGCTGTTCAAAGTCCCGGTAGGTGGTCAGGCGGTCCATCAACTGCTCGAAGTCCACCGCGTGCCCGTCAAACTCGGGGCCATCCACGCAGGCAAACCGCGTCTGCCCGCCCACGCTGACGCGGCAGCCCCCGCACATGCCGGTGCCGTCCACCATGATAGGGTTGAGCGAAACGATGGTGCGAACCCCCAGCGGCCGGGTCAGGTTCGCCACCGCGCGCATCATCGGCACGGGGCCCACCGCATAGACGATGTCAATGCCGCCGGCGGCCAGCGCGTCCCGGGCGGCGTCGGTGACGAATCCGCGCCGGCCGTAGCTGCCGTCGTCGGTGCAAACGATCACCTCGCCCAGCCGGCGCAGTTCCGGCTCGAAGATGATGGCTTCCCGGGTGCGCCCCCCGATAATGCTGCTGACCGTGACGCCCCGGCGCTTCAGGCCCTGGGCAATCGGATGCACCACGGCGACCCCCACCCCGCCCCCGATGCACAGCGCGCGGCCGGCGGCGATCAGTTCCGTGGGGTGGCCGAGCGGCCCGGCGATGTTGGCGATGGCCTCCCCCGGGTTCAGCGCGGCCAGCTCGCACGTGCTCTGGCCCGCGACCTGGATGACCAGCGTGATGGTGCCCGCCTCGGCGTCGGCGTCGGCAATCGTCAGGGGAATGCGCTCGGCGTCGCCGCCGCGGTGCACAATCACAAACTGCCCCGGCTGCCGGATGCGCGCGATGCGCACGGCGGCGACGTCCAGCCGGATGATCTGCGGGCTCAACGATGCTTTGGCAATGATCTTATGCATGCCGATCGGCCAATCTTATAAACAGGCGTAGTCCTGCGGACAATCTGCACCTGAATCCGCGTTCCCGCAACCGCCGGACGCGCGGCGATGGCACCGGGCGGGGCGGATCGGGCGATGGGCGGGCGGGCGCTTAGCGGCGCCGGGGGCCGAGGGGGATTTCAAACGAGCCGCCCACCCACAACTTGCTGTCCGAGTTGTTGCCATCCAGCACCGAGCGCAGGTGAAAGGCATAGCGCCAGTGCCGTTTCGCGGTGGTATAGCTGAAGCCCGCCTCGAGCGCGTCGCTGATCTCCCGAACGTCCCGGGGATAATCCAGGGCGGCGGGCTGGGCGGGGTCGTAGCGGATATTGTCGCCCGCCACGGAGTGCAGCCGCCGGTAGCCCACGTCCAGTTCCCATCCCTTGATTTGCTGAAACAGTCCCACCGCGATGAGGTATTGGTCATTGCCGGTCGTGCGATTCCAGCGATACAGCGCGTCCCCATAGACGCCCAGCCCCGGCCAGCCAAAGTGCTTCCGCAGCAGCAGCTCCGGCTCGATCGCCGCCGAACGCTGCCCGGGGGCGAAGGGGAAGTTCTTGTCATACGACCCCGGCAGCACCGCCCCGGCGCGGAACGTCAGGGTCGGCACCCAGGGCGATTGCCGCGGCGCGGCCTCGTTGAAGATCTGGTAGCGGACGCCAAAGGACCAGTCCATCAGCCCGGTGGTGGAATCGGCATGTTCGTCGGGCGCGAACTTGCGCCAGCCGACGGTGGTGGCGCCCACGCTCAAATCGGCCGCCCACCGTTCGGTAATGCCATACTGCGCGGTCAGGTAGCCCTGGTTGATATCAATGCCGTATTTCTCGCCGTGCGAGCGGGTCGTGATATCGTGCTGCCGGCCCCCCGCCCAGATGTGGTAGGCCTCGGATTCCTCATACACCAGCCCGATCACAAACTGGCCCCGCTCCGGCACGTTGGCCCACTGCGCAAACGGCCGGTGCGGCACGTTTTCGGAAGCCCGCAGCCCCGGCGTCAGCGCCAGGATGCCCAGGATCACTCCCAGCCCCAGGGCCGCGCGCCCAACCCGCCGCCCGCCAACCGGAAAACTGAACTTGCAATAGCTCATCATAAATGTTTGCCCGGATTATGCCGGAATCCGCGCCCCGGCGCAATCCTCGAAACGGCCCGCGTCGGCGCGCGCGCGCGGAAACCCGCTTGCCTGGCGCCCGCCGGACGGGAATAATCCCCCCAACCGTGATGAACGCTATCGTTTCCAAAACTCCTGCCTGCCGATGAACGCAAATCCTCCCGATCGCCCCGCCCGCTCCTCGCGGCGCGCCTTTCTCCAAACCTCCAGCACGGCCCTGGCCGGCGCGGCGCTGTCCGGCGTCCTCGCCCGCCCGGGCTACGCGGCGGAAAACAACACGCTCAAGCTGGCCCTCGTCGGGTGCGGTGGACGCGGCTCGGGCGCCGCCGCCCAGGCCCTTTCGACCCGCGGCCCCACCCGGCTGTGGGCGGTGGCGGACGTCTTCGCGCACCGCGTCCAGACCTGCCTGGCCGGACTCAAGTCCTCGCACGCCGCCCAGGTGGACGTGCCGCCCGAACGCCAGTTCACGGGCCTGGAGGGATTCCGCCAGGCCATGGACACGCTGGGCAAGGGCGACGTGGTGCTGCTGGCCACTCCCCCGGCCTTCCGCCCCCGCCACCTGGAATACGCCGTGCAGAAGGGCCTGCATGTGTTCATGGAAAAATCCTTCGCCGTGGACGCGCCGGGCATCCACCGCGTCTTGCGCGCCGGCGCGGAAGCCACGGCCAAGGGGTTGAAGATCGTCGGCGGCCTGATGAGCCGCCACTACCGGCCGCTCGAAGAGGCCATTCAAAAGATTCATGACGGCTTGATCGGCGACCTGGTCACGTGCTGGGCCTACCGCATGCACGGCCCCGTTGCCCTCAATCCCCGCGCCGCCGGCCTGACGGAACTGGCCCACCAAATCGCCAATTACAGTTGCTTCACGTGGCTCAACGGCAGCTTCCTCGAAGACTGGCTCATCCACAACCTGGATGTCTGCTGCTGGGCCAAGAACGCCTGGCCCGTCTCCGTCCAGGGCATGGGCGGACGCCAGGTCCGCCAGGAACCCGACCAGCTCTTCGATCACTACACCGCCGAATACTCCTTCGCCGACGGCACGCGCCTGCTGGCCCAGGGCCGCCACATGACCAACTGCTGGGACTTCTTCGGCAACCTCCTCCACGGCACCCGCGGCAGCGGCATCCTCGGCGAAGGCCAGCCCCGCCCCCGCCTCTACCGGGACTGGCGCCCCGCCGCGGAAAACCTCGCCTGGAGCTACACCGGCCCCGCCTGCGACCCCTACCAGGCCGAGCATGACCTCCTCTTCAGCGCCATTCGCAACGACCTGCCCTGCAACGAAACCGAGCGCTGCGCCAAAGCCTGCTTCACCGCCATCCTGGGCCGCATGGCGTGCGAGTCCGGCAAGCGCGTCACCTGGGACGAAGCGTTCGCCTCCACCACCGAGCTGGCCCCGGGACTGGACCATTACACCCTGGACTCCACCCCGCCGGTCGTCCCTGATGCCGCGGGCCGCTACCCGCTTGCCCTCCCCGGCCAGACGCCGCCCTTTTGAACGCCGCCGCCCCGATCCGCCCCCGTCCCGCCGGCCGGCGCCCCGCCCCGGCGCGCCGCGCATTTATCGGTTTCCGAAAAGCGGGAATCGTGTATGTTAAGGCGCGGCGCCTTCCTGACCCTGGTGCAGTGAAAGGCGGGAACGGTCATCCGGTGGCGACCCGGTCATTTTCCGGATCCGCCCCCGCCGCCGACCACGAATAACTATGCGCAAGTCGAAGCCTGAAAAGAAACGCCGGCCCGTAAGCAAAAAGGCCCCGTCCCGCGCCTCCCGGCGCGCCCCCGCTCCGACGGCTCCGCCCGCGCGCGCTCCGCGCCGCCGCTCCCGCCGCCCCGCCGCGGCAACACCCGCCGCTCCCGCTCCCGCCCCCGCGTCCCCGCCGCCCGCCCTGGACCTCGCCCAGAAGGTCAAAGAACTCCTGCGCCTCGCCAAGGAACAGGGCTACCTGACCTACGACGACCTGAACGACGCGCTGCCCGATGAACTCGTCACCCCGGCGGACCTGGACCAGGTTCTGCTCAAACTGCGCGGCCTGGACGTCGAAATCATTGATGCCGCCGAAGTGGACCACGGGCGGCGCCCCGACGGGGAGGAGGAGGGCGAGGAAAAGCGCTACGACCTGCTGGACGACCCGGTGCGGCTGTACCTGCGCCAGATGGGCAAGGTGCCCCTGCTGACGCGCGAGCAGGAAGTCGCCATTTGCCAGCGCATCGAAGCCGCCGAAGCGGAAGCCCGGCGCATCCTGCAAAGCTTCGGGCTCGCCCCCAAGGAATACCTCGCCCTGGCGGAAAAGCTGCTGGCCACGCCGCCCCGGGAACGCTTTGATCGCGTGGTCGCGGACCAGTCCCCCCTCCACCGCAAGCGCTACCTCCACTCCCTCCGGCGCCTGGTCAAGCGCGTCCGCGCCCTGGATTTCCAGGCGGACGCCCGGTTCGCCGCGTGGCAGCGGGCCACCCGGAAAGCCGACCGCGCGCGCCTGCATTACCAGCTTCAGCGCTTCCACCGGAAGCTCGACGCGCTCTATCCCCGCTTCGGCTTCAAGCGCAAGGTGGTGGACGACATGGCCCTGGTCGTCGAAAACCTGCACCTCAAACTGCAGGCCAGCCTCCAGGCCCTCGCCGCTCCCCCGGCCCGCCAGAACCCCGCCGCCCGCCGCGCCTTCCTCCGGGCCGAGCACGACAAAATCCGCATGTGGGAGCGCTTTGCGCGCATGCCCCACGCGGACTTCCTCACGGCGCGCGCGCAGTTGAACGACGCCCGCGCGCGCGCGCAGGAGGCCAAGCGGGAGATGGTGGAAGCCAACCTGCGCCTCGTCATTTCCATCGCCAAGAAATACACCAACCGCGGCCAGTCCTTCCTCGACCTCATTCAGGAAGGCAACGTCGGCCTCATGAAGGGCGTGGAGAAATTCGAATACCGCCGCGGCTACAAGTTCTCCACCTACGCCACGTGGTGGATTCGCCAGGCCATCACCCGCTGCATCGCCGACCAGGCCCGCACCATCCGCATCCCCGTCCACATGATCGAGGTCATCAACAAGCTCTGGCGCACGCAAAAGCAACTCACCCAGGAGCTGGGCCGCGAAGCCACCACCGAAGAGCTCGCCGACAGCATGGAAATGCCCCTCGAACGCGTGCGCGTGGTCCTCAAACTGGCCCAGCAGCCCGTCTCCATGCAGACCCCCGTCGGCGAGGCCGACGACGCCAGCTTCGGCGACCTGCTTGAAGACAAGTCCGCCGAAAACCCCGGCGACGTCACCAGCTTCCACCTCCTCCGCGGCCGGCTCTCCGAAGTCCTCGGCAGCCTCTCCGAACGCGAGCGGCGCATCCTCGAACTCCGCTACGGCCTCCACGACGGCTTCCCCCGCACCCTGGAGGAAGTCGGCCAGCAATACGAAGTCACCCGCGAGCGCATCCGCCAGATCGAAGCCAAGGCCCTGCGCAAACTCCGCCACCCCGTCCGCAAAAGCAAACTCGAAGGCTTCCTCGAATCCTCCCCCGCCCCGCGCCTGGCCTGAGCGGCCCCTCGAATTGGCGATTGGAAACCCGGCCCCCTTCGGCTACTTTCCGCGCCATGAACATTTTGGACGAACTCCAATGGCGCGGCCTGCTGGCGGATTGCACCGACGCCCCGGGCCTGGCCCGGCGGCTCGCGGCCGGCCCCCTTACCGTCTATTGCGGCTTTGACCCCACCGCCGACAGCCTGCACGTCGGCCACCTCGTGCCCCTGCTGGCGCTGCGCCGCTTCCAGCGCTTCGGCCACCACCCCCTCCCGCTCGCCGGCGGCGCCACCGGCTCCATCGGCGACCCCAGCGGCAAATCCCAGGAACGCCAGTTGCTCACCCGGGAAACCCTCGCCGCCAACATCGCCCAGGTCAAACGCCAGCTCCAGCGCCTGCTCGACTTCGACTCCCCCCCCAACCCCGCCCGCCTCCTCGACAACGCCACCTGGACCGCCCCCCTCAGCTACCTCGACTTCCTCCGCGACGTCGGCAAGCACTTCTCCGTCAACCAGATGGTCGCCAAGGAAAGCGTCCGCGCCCGCATGCAGGACCGCGACGCCGGCATCAGCTACACCGAGTTCAGCTACATGCTCCTCCAGGCCTTCGATTTCTACGTCCTCTGCCGCGACTACCAGTGCGAACTCCAAATCGGCGGCCGCGACCAGTGGGGCAACATCACCGCCGGCATTGACTTCACCCGCAAAAAACTCGCCCGCACCGTCTTCGGCCTCACCCTGCCCCTCATCACCAACGCCGACGGCTCCAAGTTCGGCAAAACCGTCGCCGGCGCCGTCTGGCTCGACCCCGCCCGCACCAGCGTCTATCGCTTCTACCAGTTCTGGATCCGCGCCGACGACCGCGACGTCATCCGCTACCTCAAATACTTCACCTTCCTGAGCCGCGACGAAATCGCCGCCCTGGAGCAACAACACACCGCCAACCCCGGCGCCCGCGCCGCCCACCAGGCCCTCGCCCGCTCCGTCACCGAACTCATCCACGGCCCCGACGCCACCGCCGAAGCCATCCGCGCCAGCCAAATCCTCTTCGGCGGCGACCTCGCCGGCATCTCCGCCGCCGTCTTCAACGAAATCGTCGGCGAAGTCCCCTCCCGGCCCCTCAACCGCCGCGAGCTCGAAGGCCCCGGCAAACCCCTCGTCGAACTGTTCGTCCTCAGCGGCCTCGCCCCCTCCAAAGGCCAGGCGCGCAAAGACATCGAAGCCGGCGGCGCCTACCTCAACAACCGCCGCGCCACCAACCCCCTGCACCCCGTGACCACCGCCGACCTCCTCTTCAACCGCCACCTCCTCCTGCGCAAAGGCAAACGCAACTACGTCGTCCTCTCCGCCGCCTGACCCCGCCCGTGATCCTCTACAACCTCTTCCCCCTCCTGGCCGGCCCCCTCCACCGCTGGGAGCCTCACCTCGACCGCGCCCGCGCCCTCGGCTTCAACTGGCTCTTCCTCAACCCCATCCAACTCCCCGGCGCCTCCGGCAGCCTCTACTCCATCGCCGACTACTTCCGCTTCAACCCCCGGCTCCTCAACCCCGCCGACCCCGCTCCCCCGGAAACCCAAATCCAGCGCCTGGCCGCCCGCGCCCGCGAACGCGGCCTGCGCCTCATGATTGACCTCGTCATCAACCACTGCGCCATTGACTCCCCCCTCATCCGCGAGCACCCCCAGTGGTTCGTCCGCCAGCCCGACGGCCGCCCCGCCCACCCCTCCTGTCAGCACCACGACCAGACTGTCGTCTGGACCGACCTGGCCCAGTTCGACCACCAGCACCCGCGCGACCCCGAGGGCTTCTACCGCTACTGCCGCCGCGTCGTGGACGCCCTGCTCGCCCTCGGCTTCGACGGCTTCCGCTGCGACGCCGCCTACCAAATCCCCCGCCCCTTCTGGCAGCGCCTCATCCACGACACCCGGCAACGCCACCCCCACGCCTGCTTCGCCGCCGAAACCCTCGGCTGCTCCCCCGCCCAAACCCTCGAAACCGCCCGCGCCGGCTTCGACTACGTCTTCAACAGCTCCAAATGGTGGGACTTCCACGGCTGCTGGCTTCTCGAACAATACAACCTCATCCGCGAAATCACCCGCTCCATCAGCTTCCCCGAAAGCCACGACACCCCCCGCCTCGCCGCCGAACTCAACGGCAACCCCCACGCCCTCAAACAACGCTACCTCTTCGCCGCCCTCTTCGCCGCCGGCGTCATGATGCCCATCGGCTTCGAATTCGGCTTCCGCAAACCCCTCCACGTCGTCAACTCCCAACCCGCCGACTGGGAACCCGTCCACGTGGACCTCTCCGACTTCATCACCCGCGTCAACCACCTCAAACTCCAACACCCCGTCTTCCGCGAGGAAAGCCCCGCCAGCATCCTCCCCACCGACAACCCCAACATCCTCCTCCTCTGGAAAGCCTCGGTGCAACACCCCCAGGAAGCTCTGCTCATCCTTAACAAAGACCCCCATCACCACCAGGACTTCCACACCGACCACTTCCGCCGCTTCATCCAGTCCGGCGCCCCCTTGCGCGACGTCTCCCCCGAATACCCTCTCGATTACCTCCCCGAACCCTTCCACTACGCCCTCCGCCCCGGCCAGGGCATCGTCCTCGTCACCACCCGTTCCTGAACCGCCCTCAAACCCAACCCAAATACCGCCCGCCCTCGCGCAGTAACAACAACGCAAACCCACCCAGCAACACCGCCAAGCAACGCAACCCCACCCGGTACACCCGCCCCGTCATCCAATCACGAGACCGCGCCGCCAGCAACGCCACCGCCACCTTGATCCCCACCAGCCACCCGTAAAACCCCAGCAAAAACGCCCCCGCCGCCAGCCACCCCCCCGCCAGCGCCTTCGTCAGGCTCGCCATCCCCACCGTCAGCCAGAACAGCCACGGATGCGGACTCAGCAGATTCGTGCCCAGCCCCTTGCTCCACGACCGCGGCGACGCCTCCGCGCACACCACCCCGCGCCGCGCCGCAACCCAGCTCTCCCCCGCCAGATACAAAAGAAAAACCCCGCCCGCCACCGAAACCCACCCCAGCAACCGGTCAAACTCCGTCAACCGGGCCGCCAGCGCCATCGTCACCCCAATCACCGGCACATCCGCCAGCAACGGACTCAACGCCACCTTGCACCCCTCGCGCGCGCCGTGCCGCAGCGTCTGCGCCAGCACCAGTGCCAGCAAAGGCCCCGGCATCACCCCGCACGAAATCCCCAAAAACGACCCCACAACCAAACTCGTCAACACCGCCCCATCTTAACCCACCCGCTCCGCGCCGCAACGAAAACACCCGCCCCGGCAAACATCCCTCCACCGCCGCGTGAGGGCACGCGGCCGGCAAGGGGGGACGGAAGGAACATCCGCTCACGCGGCGGCGTGCGGGAAATCGCTCCCTGAAAAGCTGGTGCCAGAGGAGGGATTTGAACCCCCGACCAAAGGCTTATGAGTCCTCTGCTCTACCCCTGAGCTACTCTGGCAACCGGGCTAGTCTGCCCCACCCGCCCCGCCCCGTCAATCCACCTTTGCCAGAATCCTCCGCCACATCCCCCCGGCGCGCGGGCCTCCCGGCCCGCTTTGGGTGTTCGATGAACAAGCAGCGGGACTACAAGCCCATACCGAGCCTGCCTCCCAACCAGCGGAGTTTTGCCTTCGCAGAGAAGACCACGCTGACGATTACAGACTATAAATCCGCTATACTTAACAGCTCACTCAAAGCGGGCCAGAGGCACGGAGCGCGGGCCTCCCGGCCCGCTTTGAGTATTCAATGAACAATCCGCGGGACCATAGGCCCGCCCCTGCTAACAGCCCGCCCTAAGCGGGCCGGAGGCCCGCGCTCCGGCCTCCGACCGCTTCGAGGGTTCGATGAACAAGCAGCGGGACTACAAGCCCATACCGAGCCTGCCTCCCAACCAGCGGAGTTTTGCCTTCGCAGAGAAGACCATGCTGACGCTTACAGACTATAAGTCCGCTATACTTAACAGCTCACTCAAAGCGGGCCAGAGGCACGGAGCGCGGGCCTCCCGGCCCGCTTTGGGTGTTCGATGAACAAGCAGTGGGACTATAGGCCCGCCCCTGCTAACAGCCCGCCCTAAGCGGGCCGGAGGCCCGCGCTCCGGCCTCCGACCGCTTCGAGGGTTCGATGAACAAGCAGCGGGACTACAAGCCCATACCGAGCCTGCCTCCCAACCAGCGGAGTTTTGCCTTCGCAGAGAAGACCATGCTGACGCTTACAGACTATAAGTCCGCTATGTTTAACAGCCCACCCAAAGCGGGCCGGAGGCCCGCGCGCCGACCTCCGCCCATTTGAGTGTTCGACGAACAATCAGTGGGACTGCAAGCATATCCCGGGCTATCCTCCCAAGCAACCAGCGCTCCGCCCCCGCACAGAAGACCATGCCGTCGTATATAAACTATAGGCCCGATACTGCTAATAGCTCACTCAAAGCCGGAGCCCGGCGCGCGGGCCTCTGGCCCGCTTTGGGCGTTCGATGAGCAGCAGCGGGATTATAATCCATATACTGGGCTAGCATCCCAGCCAGACAGAGCCAACCCCCGTACAGAAGACCATGCTGACGCTTACAGACTATAAGTCCGCTATGTTTAACAGCCCACCCAAAGCGGGCCGGAGGCCCGCGCGCCGGGGACTACGGCGGCACCTGGAGCCGGCCTGCCGCGTCGCGGAAGCGCGCACTGCTCCAGGGCCACTGGCCCGGCTCCCGCACCAGGCGGGCCTTGACCGGGTTGTTCTCGATGTAACGGCAAGCCCGCTTTTCCTGCGCCTCATCGCGCATGTAGGTATCCCAGTAGTCCTCGTTCCAGAATGGACCCTTCCGGCCCAGGATGCGGTTGGCTTCCCTGGCGGTATAGGATTTCCAACGGCCCACCACCTTGCCCAACGGCATCTCCCGTTGCCGGAAAAGGACGTGGACATGGTTTGGCATCACCACCCAGGCAAGCAGCTCGTAGCGGCCCCCCTGAAAGAATCGCAACGCCGCCTCAACCCGCTTCGCTACCGCGGGCCGTCTCAAATGGCACGCGCCCCGGCCTTTGTCCAAATACGCCTCCCATTGGAGCGCCCGCGCCCGGTTGTTTTCGACCTTGAGCAGGGTTTCCCATTCGGATCGCAGCGCGGCGGGAAAGCTATCCGCCAGGCGGAATGTGACGAACTGCGTCAACCCCGGCGCATCACGGTGCGGGAGATAGCCGCGTTGATTCCAATGCTTGCTCTCTGCGGAACGGTCCTGCCAGCGGTTCTTGGCTTCTACCAGCGCATAAAGCCCGGGATTGTACGGCACCACACCCCGCGGCCCGGCGGGGTTGCTGGGATTCTTCTGCTCGGGCATGAGACAATGATGGAGGATCGAGCCGGCAAAGTCCACTCCCAGTAGCAGCCGAATCATCCCCCGGCCGGCGCGCGGGCCTCTGGCCCGCTTTGGGGGTTCGATGAACAAGCAGCGGGACTACAAGCCCATACCGAGCCTGCCTCCCAACCAGCGGAGTTTTGCCTTCGCAGAGAAGACCACGCTGACGCTTACAGGCTATACGCCCGCTATACTTAACAGCCTACTCAAAGCGGGCCAGAGGCCCGCGCTCCGGACTCCGGCCCGCTTTGGGGGTTCGATGAACAAGCAGCGGGATTATAACCCATATACCGGGCTGTCCTCCCAACCCGGCAGAGCCAACCCTCGACAGAAGACTATGCTGACGATTACAGGCTTATAAGTCCGCTATGTTTAACAGGCCACTCTAAGCGGGCCAGAGGCCCGCGCTCCGGACTCCGCCCGCTTTGGGGGTTCGATGAGCAGCAGCGGGATTATAACCCATATACCGGACTGCCCTCCCAACCTGGTAGAGCCAACCCCTGATAGAAGATCATGCTGACACTTACAGACTATAAGCCCGCTATACTTAACAGCCCACTCTAAGCGGGCCGGAGGCCCGCGCGCCGGACTCCGGCCTCGCACGGAAGACCATGCTGACGCTTACCGGCTTATAAGCCCGCTATGCTTAACAGCCTACTCAAAGCGGGCCGGAGGCCCGCGCGCCGGGGGGCATTTGCTCCTCCAGGAACCGCCCGATGGCCTCGGCCGCCAGCTTGTGCGCGCAGGGATTTGGGTGCGCGTCATACCGGTTCACCATCAACTCCCGCGGCGGCCGGTCCCGGTAAAGCGGCAGCAAATCCAGATGCGGCACCCCCAGCCGGCGCCAGCACGCATTCAACTGCTCATGCACCGGCGCATACTCATACTCCCGCCCCAGCGCCTGGAAAAAGGGAAACGTCACCACGCAAAACTGCCGGCCCCGCGACCGCGCCAAATCACGCAGCGCCTGCAGCCGCTGCTGCTGCCGCTCCCAGTTCTCCCCGCGATACCCCTCCGCAATGTAGGCATAATAACCCCTCATCGCCGGGCTGCGCATCGTGACGATCCGGTGATACAGCGTGTTCACCAGGTAACTGTTCCGCCGCAGCCAGCCGCCGTGCGCCGTCTCCGCCCGAAACGCCTCCACGGTCTCCGCCCAGGCCGGAAACATATCCGTCACATCATTCAGGCAATACACCAGCACCACCATGTCCAGCTCATACTGCTGGTCCACGCACCCCTGCAAATACTGCAGCTCGCCCCCCGTATCCATCCCCGGCTGCGCCAGCAAATGCACCTCCCACTCCGGATGCGCCCGCCGAATGCGATTGCCAAACCGATCCTCCACCTCGTTCACCCCATGCCCCGCCGTGAACGAATCCCCGAGAAAACTGACCCGCCGCTTGCCCGCCGCAATCCGCCGTGCGTAATCAATATTATCCCGGCAGTCCGAACTGTTCACCTGCCAATGCCGCTCAAACCAGCGCTGGCTCACCTTCGTATAATCCAGACTGTCGCTCGTGTCGTAGAAAAAGCGGTAATAAACCTCGCCCCCCACCAACGCCACCCCCAACAGCAGCGCCAGCACCAGCACATTCCCCACCACCAGGCTCCCCCAGCCCGCCGGGCCCCCTTTCGCGCGCCGGTATTGGGCAAAAATCCACAGCCCCAGGCCGCTCGCGACCAACCCCATCACAAATAATCCTAATGCCAGGTCTTCATCCATACGCAGTTCCCACGCCCGTCGCCGGCGTGGCCCGCACTATCGCCCTGATCACGCCCCCGAAGCAATGCGATTCTGCGGCGCGCGGGCCTCCGGCCCGCTTTGGGGGGGCGATGAACGGGTAGGGGGATTGCAGGCCCATACCGGGCTTGCTTCCCAGCCAGGCGGAGTTCTGCCTTCGCAGAGGAGACTATGCTGATGCTTACAGACTATACGTCCGCTATGTTTAACAGGCCATTCAAAGCGGACGGAGCCCGGAGCGCGGGCCTCCCGGCCCGCTTTGGGGGTTCGATGAACAGCAGCGGGACTATAATCCATATACCGGACTGCCCTCCCAACCCGGCAGAGCCAGTCCTCGACAGAAGACCATGCTGGCGCTTACAGGCTTATAAGTTCGCTATGTTTAACAGCCCACTCTAAGCGGGCCGGGAGGCCCGCGCGCCGGACTCCGGCCTCCGCACGGAAGACCATGATGACGCTTACAGGCTATACGCCCGCTATGTTTAACAGGCCAGTCTAAGCGGGCCGGGAGGCCCGCGCTCCGGACTCCGCCCCCCGCACGGAAGACCATGCTGGCGCTTACAGGCTATATGCCCGCTATGTTTAACAGGCCATTCAAAGCGTACGGAGCCCGGAGCGCGGGCCTCCCGGCCCGCTTTGGGGGTTCGATGAACAGCTGCGGGACTATAATCCATATACCGGACTGCCCTCCCAACCCGGCAGAGCCAACCCTCGACAGAAGACCATGATGACGCTTACAGACTATAAGTCCGCTATGTTTAACAGCCCACTCTAAGCGGGCCGGGAGGCCCGCGCGCCGGACTCCGCCCCCCGCACGGAAGACCATGATGACGCTTACAGGCTATATGCCCGCTATGTTTAACAGGCCATTCAAAGCGTACGGAGCCCGGAGCGCGGGCCTCCCGGCCCGCTTTGGGGGTTCGATGAACAGCTGCGGGACTATAATCCATATACCGGACTGCCCTCCCAACCCGGCAGAGCTAACTCCCGACAGAAGACCATGCTGGCGCTTACAGGCTTATAAGTTCGCTATGTTTAACAGCCCACTCTAAGCGGGCCGGGAGGCCCGCGCGCCGGACTCCGGCCTCCGCACGGAAGACCATGATGACGCTTACAGGCTTATAAGTCCGCTATGTTTAACAGGCCAGTCTAAGCGGGCCGGAGCCCGGAGCGCGGGCCTCCCGGCCCGCTTTGGGGGTTCGATGAACAGCAGCGGGACTATAATCCATATACCGGACTGCCCTCCCAACCCGGCAGAGCCAGTCCTCGACAGAAGACCATGCTGGCGCTTACAGGCTTATAAGTTCGCTATGTTTAACAGCCCACTCTAAGCGGGCCGGGAGGCCCGCGCGCCGGACTCCGGCCTCCGCACGGAAGACCATGATGACGCTTACAGGCTATATGCCCGCTATGTTTAACAGGCCAGTCTAAGCGGGCCGGAGCCCGGAGCGCGGGCCTCCCGGCCCGCTTTGGGGGTTCGATGAACAGCTGCGGGACTATAACCCATATACCGGACTGCCCTCCCAACCCGGCAGAGCCAACCCTCGACAGAAGACCATGCTGGCGCTTACAGGCTTATAAGTCCGCTATGTTTAACAGGCCACTCTAAGCGGGCCGGGAGGCCCGCGCTCCGGACTCCGCCCCCCGCACGGAAGACCATGATGACGCTTACAGGCTATACGCCCGCTATGTTTAACAGGCCACTCTAAGCGGGCCGGGAGGCCCGCGCGCCGGACTCCGGCCTCCGCACGGAAGACCATGATGACGCTTACAGGCTATACGCCCGCTATGTTTAACGGGCCACTCTAAGCGGGCCGGGAGGCCCGCGCGCCGGACTCCGGCCTCCGCACGGAAGACCATGATGACGCTTACAGGCTATACGCCCGCTATGCTTAACAGGCCAGTCTAAGCGGGCCGGAGGCCCGCGCGCCGGGCCATCGCCTTGCCAGAAGTGGCTGTTTTTGATTGGTTTGGGGGTTGGTCTTCTGTTTTTGGCTGCGGGTTTGTTGTCCTGTGAAAAACCGCAGCCAACATTATCCAGATGCCCTGGTTTTACCCTGCTCCCTGGCCGTGTACAAGGGGTGTACAAGGGATGCCCATCGGGTGTACCTGCTAAAATCCCATGGACTCCCGGTGAGCATCCCTTGTACACCCCTTGTACATGGCTTAAAAGCAGGGGGAATTCAGGGGATGCCCAGGGCGCGCCGAGGCCGGCGGGATTCCGGTTTTGGGGCTATTTTGGCCCTGTTTATGCCGGAGCCAGTGATTTTATCGGCGGAAAACCCGGGATTCAGCGGCCAGGTCCCTGGATGCGCCAAATCATGGGGCCGCCAGGGCTGCGGCTGAGACGGCCAGGGCCGCCCAGGCTCCGCTGAGACGAGGGCGGGCGGTTGACCTGCCCAACAATATCGTTCTCGTTTGGGGTCGGGAACGTATTTCCCGCCTGTCGGGGTCACCCCGAAATGACGTCGGCGGCCTTGTCCATCCCAGGGACCGCCGGGGCGCGATCCCCCGCCGTTCGACGCTTTCCGTCCTCATTCCCCCAATCCTCCTCCGGCCAATCCGCCTTGCCGGCCGCGTGCCCTCACGCGGCGCGGGGCCGTCCGCCGATCCTGGCGGGGGTGCCTGTTCGTGCAGGCCCCCGATTTCCTTCGGGTCCCAAAATCCATCCCCCGGCGCGCAAGCATCCGACGCGATGGCCGGGGAGGAACGCCCGCCCCACCGCCGCGTGGGGGCACGCGGCCTACAGGAGGGGGTGGTTGATCGAGGGGGCGGAGGGGGGTGGGGACGCCGCGTGGGGGCACGCGGCCTACAGGGAATGTTGGTTGGTCGAGGGGGCGAGGGGGGGTGGGGGGGCGGCGCGGGGGCGGGCGGGTTGCCGGAGGGGCGGGACGGCGGGAGCCGAGCCGACGCCGGCTCGAGCCGGGGAACAACCCCGCCCTCCTCCCCAATCCTCGCCCCACCCGCTGCCCTCAACCCCGGCGGCCGGCCTCCGCCCCGGGACGCCCCCCCGCACTGGCACGGGAATAGCTAACAAAAAGCCGGTTCAGTGTGGCTCCACATCCACACCGAACTTGGCCTCGACGCCAGCAAGAAAAGACAAAATATGTGCCAAAAAATAGTTCAAAAAAAGTATAGAAAACTGTTGACACCGTTTTGTCTTTTGGCGATAGTGGCATCACACACGGTTAACACATAACTACATAGAAAGAAAAAAATGAGAACAATGAAAGCATTGGTATGCGCAGCCGCTTTGGCTGCGGGCCTCGCTACCGCGGCGGCCCAAAACGTTTACTCCCTAAACGTTGTCGGTTATTACAACATCCCCTTAGCAGCTAACGCGAAGGTGATGATTGCAAATCAGCTCAACACCACCAACAATACGTTGGCCGCATTGTTTCCGGATGGGCCAGCACTGGCGACTGTTTTCAAGTATGGTGGTGGATTCACCTCCTACACGTTTGATGACTTGGATATGGAATGGCTGCCTGATGGTAATGCCACACTGAATCCGGGTGAGGGTGCGTTCTTTTTGAGCCCAGTGGCGACAACGCTGACGTTCGTGGGTGAGGTGCTCCAAGGCAACTTGCAGAACACCCTGCCCCTTGGCCAAAAGGTCATTCGTTCTTCGATGGTTCCGCAAGCGGGTCTTATTACGACCGATCTAGGCCTTCCTGCGGAGGCTTTGGATTCTCTTTTCACCTATGCGGGTGGCTATTCCTCCTATATATTTGACGATCTTGATATGGAATGGTTGCCTAGCGAGCCGAACATTGCTGTTGGTCAGTCATTCTTCTATATCAAGGCTGCCGGCAATGCGAGCAGCACATGGACTCGCAACTTCACGGTACAATAACTTCTCGATAAGCAAACCAAAGCAACTAATAATCTAAGTCCCATAAACAAACACATAACACAACACCTATGAAAAAACTGATACTAGCAGCAATTGCAATCACCTGTGCCGTGAGCGTGTTCGCGCAAGGCACAATTACATTCAATAACCGGACGACCGCTGGATTCTCCCGCGTTTGGGGTCCTGCACCCGGTAATCCCTCTCTGTCTTTGCAGGGGAATTCTCCAACCGTTGATAATCCGCCTGGAGTGGTGGATTATGCAGCGCAGGGGATGACTCTTCTGGCAGGCCCGAACTACTTTGCACAGTTGATCGGTGCAGAGGGCCAGAACATGCCGGAGGCCAGCCTTGTTCCGCAAGGTGGCACGGCGACGTTCCGCACGGGCGCGGCAGCAGGCTTCCTCTTCCCGACGATTGTCACTCTGTCAACTATTAATAAGGATGTCCCTTGGGCAACTTTCCAACTGGTTGCTTGGGATAATTCCAGCGGTCTGTATCCGACTTGGGCTGAGGCCTTCCCCGCTTGGCAAGAGTTGAAAATAGCCGCGGGCAAGTCCCTGGTATTCAACGTGGACTCGATTGGTGGCGATGTAAACACTCCGCCGTTCCTCACGGGCCTGACGAGCTTCAACATCTACTTCATCCCTGAGCCGGGCAGCTTCGCGCTGTTGGGCCTGGGTGCTGCGGCGCTGTTGATCTTCCGCCGTCGCAAGTAAGCGAATACCGCTTTAACCTCACAGAAGCCGCCCTTCGGGGCGGCTTCTTTTTTTGTACCCCCGCCCTCTTGGTCTCCCTCGCCGCTCGCAGCCCCCGTCCCCTCCTCTCCGCGGCGGGACTCGCCGCCGGGGTTGCCCGTTCTCGGCGGTCCGGGCGCGCCGCCGTCCCGCTGGGGGGGGAGGCCACTTCGTCGTGGCGGCGGCGGCGGGGATTGGTTAGACTGCGGGCATGAGTTCGGGCGCGGTATTTGCGTTGGGCGTGGGGCTGTTGCTGGCGGCGTGGTGGGCGGCCCGGGTGGGGCTGGAGCAGTTGAACCGGCGCCATGCGCTGGCCCATGCGGGCGCGGCGCCGGAGGAGTTCCGGCACGTCATGGACGCGGCGACCTACGCCCGGTCGGTTCAGTACACGCTGGCCCAGGGACGGTTCGAGCAGGTGGCGGCCACGGTGGACGCGGTGGTGCGGCTGGGGGCGTTGTTCAGCCCGGCGCTGCCGTGGGGGTACCGGGTCTGGACGGCGGGGCTGGGGGAATCGGCGTGGTCGGTGGGGGCGTTTCTGCTGGCGGCGGGCGGGGCGCTGTCGCTGTTCGGGCTGCCGCTGGACTGGTATCACCAGTTCCGGCTGGAGCAGCGCTTCGGTTTCAACACCACGACGCCGCGCTTGTGGTGGGCGGACCGGGCGCGGGGGCTGCTGCTGGCGGCGGCGCTGGGTTATCCGCTGGTGGTGCTGGTGCTCGGGCTGATGGCGTGGGCGGGGGCGGGCTGGTGGGTCTGGGCCTGGGGGGCGTGGCTGGGGTTTCAAGTGCTGCTGCAGGGGCTGGCGCCGGTGTTGATTCTGCCACTTTTCAACCGGTTCACGCCCCTGCCCGCGGGCCCGTTGCGGGAGCGGTTGCTGCGGCTGGCCGCGCGCACGCGTTTTCGCGCCCGGGCCATCCAGGTGATGGACGGCAGCAAGCGGTCGCGCCATTCCAACGCGTTCTTCACGGGCTTCGGGCGGTTCCGCAAAATTGTGCTCTACGACACGCTCGTGGAGCAACTGACGGCGCCGGAGCTGGAGGCGGTGCTGGCGCATGAGATCGGGCATTACCGGATGCGGCATTTGCCGAAGCTGTTGCTCGGCTCCGCCGCGGGCGCGCTGGCGGGCTTCTGGCTGCTGGCGTGGCTGGCCGGGCGGGCCTGGTTCTACGAGGGCTTTGGTTTCGCCCCGGGGCATCCCGGGCCGACGCTGCTGCTTTTCGGGCTGCTGGCCGGGGTGGCCGGCTTCTGGCTGGCGCCGTTGTGGCGCGGGTGGTCGCGCCGCTGCGAGTACCAGGCCGATGCCTTTGCCGCCGCGGCGGTGGGCGGGCCGGAGCCGCTGCTCGGGGCGTTGCGCCAGCTTGCCGAAAAGAATCTCAGCAACCTCACCCCGCACCCGTGCTACCGCCGTTTCTATTACTCGCATCCCACGCTGCGCGAGCGCGAGCGGGCGCTGGCGGCGCGGGGCGCGCCCGCGGCGGCGGGTTTTGGGCTTTGACGCCCCGGGGGGAAAGGCCATATTGAGCGCATGAACAAGGACCAGGTCGCGGAAGTGCTGCAAGAGATTGGGACGCTGCTGGAGCTGCAAGGCGGGAACCCGTTCAAGACGCGCGCCTACCTGAACGCGGCCCGCACGATCGGGCGGCTGGAGGAGCCGCTGGAGGCGGTGATTGCCGCGGGGCGGCTGGGCGCGCTGCCGGGCATCGGCGCGGCGCTGCGGGATCGGATTACCGAGCTGGCCGCCACCGGGCGGCTGGCGTATTACGAGGAGCTGAAGGCCGCGGTGCCCGCCGGGCTGCGGGCGTTGCTGGAGATCCCGGGGCTGGGCCCGCGGAAGATCAAGGCCCTGCGCGACGCGCTGGGGATAGAATCGGTGGCGCAGTTGGAGCAGGCCTGCCGCGAGGGGCGGGTGGCGGGGCTGGCCGGTTTTGGGGCCAAGACGCAGGCGAACCTGCTGGCGGGCATCGCCCGGCGCCAGTCCTACGCGTCGTACTTCCGGCTCGGCCCGGCGCTGGCGGCCGCCGAACCCTTGCAGGCGGCGCTGCGGGCGCATCCGGACGTGATCCGCTGCGACACGGCGGGGAGCCTGCGGCGCTGCCGGGAGGTTATCGGGGACATTGATTTGCTGGCCTCGTCGGCGCGGCCGGCGCGGGTCATTGCCGATTTCATCCGCCAGCCGGGGGTGGCCCGGGTGCTGGCCCGGGGCGAGACCAAGGCCAGCGTGCTGCTGGAGAGCGGGATGCAGGCCGATTTGCGCGTGGTGCGCGACGCGGAGTTTCCCGCGGCGCTGTTGTATTTCACCGGCAGCAAGGAGCATAACGTGGCCCTGCGCCAGCGCGCCCTGGAGCGCGGCCTGCGGCTGAATGAATACGGCCTCTTCCGCTCGCGCGCCGAGACCCGCGATCCGCGGCGGCGGCTGCCGTGCGCGGCGGAGGCGGAGATCTTCGCGCGCCTGGGCCTGCGCTACATTCCGCCGGAGCTGCGCGAGGATCGGGGGGAAATCCCGGCGGCGGAGCAGGGGCCGCTGCCGCGGCTGGTTGAGTGGACGGATTTGCAAGGCTCGCTGCATAATCACTCGAACTGGAGCGACGGCCAGCAGCGGCTGGAGGAGATTGCCCGGCTGGGGCGCGAGCTGGGGCTGGCCTACTGGGCGGTCACCGACCACTCGAAGTCCTCCGTCCAGGCCCACGGGCTGGAGGCCCGGCGCGTGCGCCAGCAGATGCGGGAAATTGCCGCCCTCAACGAGCAGCTCGCGCGGGAAGGCGCCGACTTTCGCCTGCTGACCGGCATCGAGGTGGATATCCTCAAGGACGGCGCGCTGGATTTGCCCGATGACCTGCTGGCGGAGCTGGACGTGGTGGTCGCCAGCGCGCATCAAAGCCTCGGGCAGCCGGAGGCGGAGATGACGCGCCGGCTCATCCGCGCCGCGCAAAACCCGTGCGTCCATATCCTGGGGCACCTGACCGGGCGGCTGCTGCTCGAGCGCGAGCCGAGCGCGGTGGACGCGCGGGCGGTGATTGACGCCTGCGCGGAAACCGGCACCTGGATTGAATTGAACGCCCACCCGCAGCGGCTCGACCTGGATTGGCGGCATTGGCCCTACGCCAAATCCCGGGGCGTCAAATGCGCGATTAACTGCGACGCCCACCGGGCCGAGCACGCCGGTTTCCTGCGCCTGGGCGCGGGCATCGCCCGCAAAGGCTGGCTCACCCGCGAGGACGTGGTCAATACGCTGCCGCTCGACGCCCTCCGCCAGGAATTGGGCCGCAAACGAGCCCGGGCGGGCCTCTGAGCGCTCCCAAAGGCTGGAGCGGGGGGCATACCCCAACCGGGATATTGGAGCGCACAAACTCCGCATAGGTCAAATGCGGCCCCAAACCGCGGCGCCCCCGGCTCCGGCGGCGGCGCTTCCCCCGCCCGGAGGCGGAATCCGGGTTTCGGCTTGGGGTATGTTTGGTTTGTTCTTGACTGTTCTATTTGTTCGTATAGAGTAGGGGAGTATGGAAGCGGAAGGATTTCTGGCGGACCCGCAAAAGCTGCGGGCCGAGGCGCAAAAAGAGCCGTGCCGGCGTTGTTTGGGTGATTACCGCGATACCATCCGGCTGCTCAAGGATGAGCGGGGCTTTTCCTTTCGGGAAATCGCGGCCTGGCTGGGGGAACGGGGGGTGGCCGCGGATCATAATGCCGTGTGGCGCATCTATTCCAGCGCTGACAGGCCGACGCCGGCCCCGGCTGGGGCCGAACAATCCGAACAACCCGAACAAGCGCCATCCAAAGAGGCGGCCATGCCCTGGATGGACGGGGCGTAGGCGTCCGACCGGGGGGTGGATCAGGCCTCGGGCTGGCGCGCCGCCAGTTCACGGGCTTGCTGGATGAGGTCGAAGTCGGCGGCGAGGTCGCCGAAGCGGAAGCGGGGCAGGCCGCTTTGCTGCTGGCCGAGCAATTCGCCGGGGCCGCGCAGGCGGAGGTCGGCCTCGGCGATGCGGAAGCCGTCCGTGGTTTCCGCCAGCACCCGCAGGCGCGCGCGCGCCTCGGGATGTTGGGTCGCGGCGACGAGGATGCACCAGGAATCGTGCGCGCCCCGCCCGATGCGGCCGCGCAGTTGGTGCAGTTGCGCCAGGCCGAACTGCTCGGCGTTCTCGATGAGCATGACCGTGGCGTTGGGCACGTCCACGCCGACCTCGATGAGCGACGTGGCCAGCAGCGCGTGAATCTGGCGCGCGCGAAAGGCGGCCATGACCGCCTCTTTCTCCCGCGGCGGCAACCGCCCGTGCAGCAGGCCCACCCGGTGGGGTGCCAGCGTCTGCCGCAGCGCCGCGTATTCGCGGGTGACGGCCTTGAGGCCGCCGGGGCCGGCGTCTTCCACGCGCGGGTAAACAATATACGCCTGCCGCCCGGCGGCCAGCTTGCCGCGGATGAAATCCCAGACCTGCGGCCGCTTGTCCGGCGCGCGCACGAACGTCTGGAGCCGTCCGCGCCCGGGGGGCAATTCGTCAAGGACGGAGATGTCGAGGTCGCCGTAGAGCGTCAGGCCCAGCGTGCGGGGGATGGGGGTGGCGGTCATCACCAGCAGGTGCGGGTAGGCGCCTTTGCGCACCAACTGCTCGCGCTGCGCGACGCCGAACTTATGCTGCTCGTCAATGATCACCAGCCCCAGGCCGGGCAGGGCAAAGCCCGCCGTCAGCAGCGCGTGCGTGCCGAGGGTCAGCCCCGGCGCGCGCGGGGGGCTTCCGGCGCCCGTTTTGCGGCTGCCGGTTCGGAGTTCCACCGGCACGCCCAGCGGCGCCAGCCAGCGGGTGAAATTCGCGAAGTGCTGCTCCGCCAGGACCTCGGTGGGGGCCATGAGCGCGACGCCATAGCCGCTTTCCAGCGCCATCAGGCCGCAGCAGGCCGCGACGACGGTTTTGCCGGAGCCGACGTCGCCCTGGAGCAGCCGCCGCATGGGGTGGGCGCCGGACATATCGCGGCGCAGCTCGCGCAGGACGCGGGTCTGCGCGCCGGTCAGCGTGAAGCCCAGCCGCGCCAGAAAGGGTTTGATGAGCCGGTTATCGCCGGCGCACGGCCGGGCGCGGGCCCGGGCGGTGAAGTTTTGCCGCCGAAGCTGAATCCGCCGCTGCAGCGCCAGGAACTCCTCGAGCGCCAGCCGCCGCCGGGCCAGTTCCGGCTGCGCCGGGTCGTCCGGGAAGTGCAGCCAGCGGATGGCCTGGGCGCGCGGGGGCAGCGCGGGGACTGCGGCGTCCAGCGCCCGCGCCGGCCCGGACGCGCGAATCGCGTCCGCGAATTGCCCGAGCGTCCGCCAGATCAGCGCGCGCAGCCAGCGCTGCGGCAGCCCCTCGGTCAGCGGGTAGATGGGGGTGAGGCGGTTAAAGTGGATGAAGTCCTCCTCGCCGTTTTCGCAGACTTCGGTCTCCGGGTGGTCGAGGGTTCGGGGCTTGAGGTTCACCGGTTTGCCGAACGCAATCACTTCCTGGCCCACCGCGAAGTATTTCTCCATGAACGGCAGGTTCCACCAGCGGCAATGCAGCCGCGCGGTGCCGTCATCGAGGATCAGCTCGAAGATGGAGCGGGTGTGGTGCTGATACCACTTGACTCCGTGGGCGATCACCCGGCCCCGCGTGGTGGCCGGCACGCCCAGTTGCAGCCCGGCGATGGGGGAAAAGTGGCGGCGGTCTTCGTGCCGGGCCGGCCGATGCCGCAGCAAGTCCTCGAGGGTGCGAATCTCCAGCCGGGCCAGTTGCGCGGCGCGTTCCGGGCCGACGCCGGGCAAAATCGTGACCGCCTGGCCCAGGGGCGGAAGCGGTTCGTTGGCGGTCGCAGCGGTCATCCCGGCGCACCATAGCAGGACGCCGCGCAAACCGAGAAGCCTGAAATCCCGGGCGGCTCAGTCCGGGGCGCCCCCCGGCTCCGCGGCGGGCGGCGGGCGCAGGAAGGCCTCCAGCGCCGCGAAGAGCGCCGGCGCATCGGCCAGGTGGAGGCACGATCCGTCCGCCCGCACCAGCCCGAAGCCCGCGCCGTAAGCCGGGCCATTGGCGACGCAGCCATCCGTGTGGTATTCGGCCAGTTGCCGCGCGGCCCGGCGGAGCGCGCGGGCGCGGCCGCCCTCGACTTCATACTTCCAGCCCACCAGCCGCGCCCGGGGAAACCAGGCGCGCAGGTCGGCGATGATTTTCGGCGTCGGCACCAGCCGGGCCAGCAACGGCCCGTGGCGGCTTGCGAGCTTGCCCCGGCCGGGTTTCGCCGGCCGGCCGGCCCGGCGCGGATTCCAGACCCGGCCAAACGTGTAATCGCTCACCGCCGCCGCGTGAAACACCGCCGCCACCGCCGGGCCGGCCAGGGCCTGCAAGCGGGCGCGCAGGTCGGCGGTGGTGGTAAACGTCTGCACGCGCCGGGCGCGGACCTCCCCGCGCCACGTGGCCTGCTCGCCCCGCAGCAGCGTCACGTCGTGCCCGCGCGCCGCGAGGAAATCGGCCAGCTCCGAGCCCAGCCGGCCGGTGGAAAAGTTGGTCAGCCGCCGCACCGCATCCAGCGGTTCAAACGTGGGGCCAGCCGTGACAACGCATCGCATAAGCCGGGAATCCGCCCGCGCCGCGGGTTAGTAGCGGGCGCGCCAGTTCATGCTGGTCAACCCATACATGATGACGGCCACCAGCGCCACCGCCGCCAGCGCCAGCACCCCCACCAGAAAAATGAGCTGCCGCTTGCGCCGGGAATGGCGCCGTCTTTTGTGCCGGCTCCGGGAAGGAACCATGCAGGAATGATAGGCATCCGCCGCGGCCGGGTAAAGCCTTTTTTCGCGAGCCGGCGCGGGCGCGCGGGGGAGCCGGGAACGGCCCGGCGCGGCTCATGCCGCCTCCGCCAGCGCCTGGTTCATGCGCTGGATGGCCTCGTCAATTTCCGCCCGGTTCTTGAAGCCAATCACGACCGCGTCCAGCTCCGGCCGGCGCATCGCAAAGCGGATGGACTTCTCCCGGTCGGCGGGATCGGTGAAGTCGCCATTGCCGATGAGCTTCATGCCGATGACGCCGCGGCCTTTGGCGCGCATGACCGCGAGCTCTTGCAGCACCAGCGCCACGTCGCGGTTCGGCCCGTTCCAATTTTCGTCCAGGCCGTCAATGTGGCTGGCCTGTGGATTCACGCGCACGAGGTGGACCTGGGGCCAGGGGGAGGCGGCGGCGGTGCGCAAGGCGGGCAGGCTGTGGCAGGAGACGCCCTTGGCCCGAATCCACTGCTTCGCCTGCGCCTCGTCAAAGGCGTCCATGATGCGTTTCCATCCATCCGTCCAGCCGTCCTTGACCATGCAATGGATCAGCAGGCTGTCCACGTAGTCGGTGTCAAAAACCTTGCGGTGCCGGTCAATGGCGGCGAGCACCTGGTCGGGTTTGCCGGGGATTTTGGACTGGAGAAACAGCTTCTCGCGGGGCAGCCCCTTGAGGGCGCCCTTGATCCAGTCAAAGGTGCGGTAGGTCTGGGCGCAATCAAAGTAGGTGATGCCCTGGTCGTAGGCGTAGCGCACCAGCGAGGTGAACGCCTCCTGCCCCAGGGCGAACTGAACATGGCCGCCGTTGGTGCCGGTGCCGAAGCCCAACCGGCTGAGCCGGAGGCCGGTCTGGCCCAGGGCCACTTGATCCACCGCTGTGCGCCGGGCCGCCGCCCGGGGCCGCTCCAGGGAACACGCGGGCAACAGCAGCGCGCCGGTCAGGGCGGCGGAACGTTCCAGAAACTGGCGGCGGCTTAATGGCTGGCTCGGCATAGCGGTCTCCATAAATCAAGGTTGCGCGGGACAACCGCGCGGCGCGCCGCCATCCCGGCCTTTACTCTAGCCCAGACATTTCACACCTGCAAGGCCGGAGCGCGGGCATCTTGCCCGCTTACAGCCTCCAAACGGGCTAAGCGGGCCAGAGGCCCGCGCTCCGGCCTGCGGGTATTTCGTGCGGGGCGTGAAATATCCCGGTTAGAACAATCCCCCGCCGCGCCGTAACCGCAAAACCACATTTTCCGCCGGCTACCAGACCCGGTGCGCCAGGAACGCCGCCAGCGCGGCCAGCGCCGCCACCCACCAAAACCAATCACACCTGCAAGGCTGGAGCGCGGGCATCTTGCCCGCTTACAGCCTCCCAACGGGCTAAGCGGGCCAGAGGCCCGCGCTCCGGCCTGCGGGTATTTCGCGCGGGGCGTGAAATATCCCGGTTAGAACAATCCCCCGCCGCGCCGCAACCGCAAAACCACATTTTCCGCCGGCTACCAGACCCAGTGCGCCAGGAACGCCGCTAGCGCGGCCAGTGCCGCCACCCACCAAAACCAATCACACCTGCAAGGCTGGAGCGCGGGCATCTTGCCCGCTTACAGCCTCCCAACGGGCTAAGCGGGCCAGAGGCCCGCGCTCCGGCCTGCGGGTATTTCGCGCGGGGCGTGAAATATCCCGGTTAGCACGGCCCGCCGGGGCGTCAACGGCCGGCCCGTCCGGCGGGCCGCCCAGGCGCGGCGGCTGAATAAACGCCGGCCCGGTTTCGTCCGTCTATTGAGCGTGTTAGAGGATTCACGCGGGGGGAGGCGAGGGTTTGCGCGGGCCTGAAACTTGCGAAGTCGCGGGAGGAATCAAGGCTTGCCAAACCGCTCGCCTTCCCGAATAATTAACCTGAACCGCGGGTTGGAAAATGCTGAGTGCGTTATGAAACCATACTGGATGGCGCTGTTCTTGATCCCCTTCATGTCCCTCACCGGCGCGCTGCGCGCCGCCGATCCCGGGAAAACCACGGCCCCGGGCTCGGATGACCTGAGCCGCTACCTGGCCATCAAGACCCGACCCGGAGAAAGCGCCGTTGTGCGGGACGCGAGCGGCCGCACTTTGGCCACGGCTCGGTCGAGCGGCAACAACTCCGTCGTCTTCCGCGACGCCGCCGGCCGCACCCTGGGCACCGCGACCACCTGGGGCGGGCGGACGGTTTTTCGCGATGCCGCGGGCCGCACCGCCTGGACCGCAAACCCCTCCGCCAACGGGCAAAACATTACCTACCACGATGCCGCCGGGCGCACGCAGCGGACGGCTTCAACTTCCGGCGGCAGCGTCACGTTCCGCGATGCCGCCGGGCGCACGACCAGCACCCTGCGGCAAAACAACTCGAGCATAACCGCGCGCGATTCCAGCGGCCGGACCCAAAGCACCAGTTGGACCTCCGGAGGAAAACCGGCCGCCCCCGCAAAGCGATAGCCGTTGGGGAAATTGGAACCGCCCCATTCCGGGCCGGATCCAATAATCCCTCATTCGCGGGCATTTTCATCCCCCGGCAGCTTGGCCACAAGGCGGGGAGCACCGGCCCATTCCCAGCCATGCCCGGCTCGCGCGCGGCGCCCGGCCGGCAACGGGCGGGCTAAAAGAGTTCGTGCTGGGCGGGTTTGGGTTTCGGGGGGTTCGGGTCGCCCAGCAGGGCCAGGAAGTCTTTTTCGCTCAGGAGGGGCACTCCCAGCTTCTTTGCTTGCCCGGTTTTGGCGGCTCCGGGTTCCGCGCCGACGATCAGGAAGCTGGTGTTTTTCGTCACCGAACCGCCCACATCGCCTCCCCGGGATCGGATCTGCCGGGCTGCTTCATCCCGCGGCATCGCGGATAGCGTGCCGGTCAGGACAAACCTTTTCCCCGCCAAGGGCTGCGGCTCCGCGCCGGGCGCCGCGGGCGTCCCGGGCGCGCCGCCGGCGGGCGCGAGTTTAAGCGCGCGCATGCGCTGCAAGACCTGCCGCCCGGCCGGGCTGTTGGCCCAATCCAAAACGGCTTTGGCCGCTACCGGCCCCACCCGGCTTATGACCTGCCAGTCCTTGGCGGCCGGCCCGGCGGAGGGTTTGGCAAACCCCGCCTCCAGCAGCCGTTTTCCGATCGGGTCTGCCTGCGCCTTGGCCTCCTGCTGGGCTTGCTTCCGCGCGGTTATTTCCGCTTCGGTCAGGGCGTGCCGCTGGTTTTTGGGGATGCTGTTTTCCTGGAACTGCCGGCGCAATTCGCCAAGGCGGACGACATCCGCCAGCCGGGGCGAGGCCACCAGCGCGTCCAGGGTGGGGAAATACCCGGCCAGGTCATAAGCGGTCTCCTCGCCAATCTCGGGAATGGCCAGGGCCAGCAGCCAGCGCGCAAGCGGCAGGGTGCGCGCGCGCGCGACGGCCTCCAGGAGCTTGCCCGCGTTCTTCTCGCCAAACACGCGCGGCTCGGTCTCGGTTCCCAGGTTGAGGGCGGCCAGTTTTTCGAGGGAAAGCTCGAACAGGTCCAGCGGTTCTTTCACCAGCCCCGTTTCGATCAGTTTCTCGGCGACGATGCCCCCCAGGGCTTCGAGGTCAAGCGCCTTCCGCTGCGCGAAGTATTCGAGCCGCCGCATCTGCTGCGCCGGGCAGCCCGCCACGTTCTGGCAGCGCCAGGCGGCTTCCTTCTGGCCGCCCGCGGCCACGTTTTCCCGGGTGATGGGGCCGCCGCACGCGGGGCACCGGCCCCCGAGATGCCCGATAAAGTCAAAGGGCTTTGCCCCGGCCGGCCGCTTCGCCTTGACCACCTCCACCACCTCCGGGATGACCATGCCGGCTTTGCGGATAATGACGGTGTCCCCAATCCGAATATCCTTCCGGGCAATCTCGTCTTCGTTATGCAGGGTGGCCCGGGAAATGGTGGAGCCTTGAACGAACACCGGTTCGAGCTCCGCCACGGGCGTCAGCACGCCCGTCCGGCCGACCTGCACGGTGATGGCCCGCAGCACGGTTTCCGCCGGCGTGATCCAGGGAATGGGCTTATGCACGATGGCATAACCGGGGGCCCTGGCCTTGGCGGGCAGGCGCGGCCAATCGGCCAGGTTGTTGACCTTGAGCACCAGCCCGTCAATGTCATACGGCAGCCGGGAGCGCAGATCGCGCGTCTCGTCATAGCCGCATACGATCTGCCGCTGATAGCACTCCAGCACCGCGTCCATCCCCGGGCAGACCCACCAAAGCGCGGGCGTGGGCAGGCCAAACTCTTTCAAGGCGGTGAGGACCTCCGCGTGCGTCGCAAACGAGATGCCCTCGAGGGCGCCCACCGCATAAAAGACGGCCCGGAGCGGGCGCCGGGCGACCAGGCGCGGGTCCAGTTGCTTCAAGGTCCCCGCGGTGGCATTGCGCGCGTTGGGAAAGGTTCGCTCGCCGGCGGCGTCGAGCCGGGCGTTGAGTTGCGCGAAGTCCGGCTTTGCGATGTAGGCCTCGCCGCGCACCTCCAGGAGCGCGGGCGGGCGCGGGAGCCGCAGCCGCAGCGGCACGCCCCGGATGGTCTTGAGGTTGGCGGTGATGTCGTCGCCCGTGACGCCGTCGCCCCGGGTGGCCCCGAGCGCCAGCTCGCCGTTCCGGTAATGCACGGAGATCGAGACGCCATCCACTTTGGGCTCGACCACATACTCGATGCGCTCCCGGCCCAGTTGCTTCCGGAGGGTGGCATCAAAGCTCCTCAGCTCCGCCAGGGTATTCTGGTCCTGCTGCCGCTGGCGCTTTTCGGCCGCCGGCTCCTGCGTTTCATCCGGCTCCCGGGCGGCTTTGATTTTCTCCAGCGAAAGCATGGGCACCTCGTGCCGGACGCGGGTAAAGCCGTCGAGCGGCTGGCCGCCGACCCGCTGGCTGGGCGAGTCCGGGGTGAGCAGCGCGGGGTGCGCCTGCTCCAGCGCCACCAGCTCCTGGTAAAGCTGATCGTATTCGAAATCGCTAATGGCGGGCTGCGCCAGCACGTAGTAGGCGTAATCATGCCGGCGAATTTCCTCGACCAGCCGGGCGTGGCGGGCTTGGGCTTCGCGGAAGTTCATGGCGGGACTCAATAACCGGCCGGCGCCAGCGGCGGCGGTGCCACCACCCAGTTCGCCAGCGGCTGCAAAACGCCGCACTCGGGGCAGCGGCAGGCGCTGGCGCGCGTCCCGCAGTGCGGGCAAACGGACGGGGCCGCAAACGGGTCAAAGGGTTGCCGGCAGTTTTCACAGCGCCAGATCGGGCCGATGATGGGGGCCTGGCGGCACGACGGGCAGGCCAGCCCGGCGCGGCGCGGCAGTTGGTCCACTTTCGCCAACGCTCGCGCCCGCAGCAGCCCGTTCCAGCATTGGATGAGGATGAACACGCTCAGGATGCCGAACCACAGGCTGCGCGCCAGCAAAGCCAGCCCCAGCAGCACCGCCACCCCGGCAAAGCCAATCACCGTGACGATCATCAGGCTGCGCGCCCGCCCGAAAATAAACCAGAGCAGGGATTGGAGAATCTGCCCGCCATCCAGCGGGTAAACCGGCAACAGGTTGAAGACCAGCAACACGGTGTTGATGAGGAAGACGGTTCGGATGAAATGGTAAGCATCGGGCATGACCTGCGCTCCGCCGGCGCTCCGGACCAGCAACCAGGCCGCGCCCAGCAGCGGGAGCAGCGCGACATTCACCAGCGGCCCGGCGGCGAGGCTCCAGAGCGTCGCGCCCGGGCGTTGCGGCGGCGCCACATACGCCACCCCGCCCAGCGGCCAAAGCACGATCAGATTGGCCTGCCCGCCCACCTGCCGGCAGGCCAGCGCGTGGCCAAACTCATGCAGCAGCACAATGCCAAACAGCGCCAGGCATTCCAGCACGGGCCAGAGCAGGGAAGTGTAGGCCGGCGCATAGACCTTGATCAGATAATACGCGGCCAAAAACCACAGCCAGTGCAAATACACATCAATGCCCGCAAAGCGGAACAGGCGGATGGACCCTTGCCGTGTCGGCGTCATAAGGCAGACCTAACACACCCCAGCGGGCACGGCAATCCGCCTTTTCAGGGCCGGGAGGACGCCGCCCGCGCAACGCGCGCGCCTACCCCGCGCGGTAAATCAGCCAGGCGCCTCCCAGCAGCACCAGCACGCCACAGACACCTTTCACGATTATGACGCCCTTCGATTGCTCGTTCCAGTTCAGGAACCGCTGAACCAGCTCGGTGAACGTGCCGGCCAGGACAATAACCACGCAGTGGCCGACGCCAAAAGCGATCAGCAACGCCACGCCGTAGAGGAGATTGCTCTCAGCCAGTTTAAACGTCATTGCCAGCATCGGGGCCAGGAAGGCGAACGTGCAGGGCCCCAATGCAATGCCGAACACCAACCCGAGGACGAAGGCCGCCAGCAGTCCTTTCCGCCGCATCCCCACCCGGCCCGGCCCCGACCACGGCATCGGCACCACCCCCAGCAGGTGCAATCCCACCACGAAGAAAATCGCCGCCACAAAATAGTTCCCCCACCGCCCCACGTCTCCCATCATCCGGCCCGCCGTGGCGGTGATCACCCCGATCGCCGCGATCGTCACTAAAATGCCCACCGCGAACAGCGTCGCAATTCCGCCCGCCCGTGCCGTGCTTACCCGCCCCTGCCCGCTGATGAACCCGACAATCAGCGGCAGGCTCGCCAGGTGGCAGGGGCTTAGAATGATGCTTAAAATGCCCCAAACGGCTGAAGCCCCCAGCGCGACCGCCGGCGCGCCTTCCACCGCGCGCGACAAGCTTGCAAACAGGCTCTCCATGCGGCCCCTTACTTCTTCGCGCCCGGCTTTGCCGCGGGCGTGAACTCCACCCCCAGTTCTTTCCATTTGGCCAGGATGTCTTTCTTCGAAAAGAACCCCATGTGGCGGAACCGTTCCTTGCCGGCCGCGTCAAAGAAGATTTGGGTCGGGATCAGCTTGATCGAATGCGCCTTGGCCGCGTCCGGGTTCTTCCACACATCAATGAACTCGACATCCATCCGGCCCGCATACTCCGCTTTCAGTTCCTTTAAGATTGGCGCCATCGCCTTGCAGGAAACGCACTTGCCCGCGCCCAGCGCCATCAGTCGCGGGCGCGCCGTCGTGTTCGTCTCCGCCGTCTTCGCGGTTTCCGCCGCGAAGGCCGTCATGGGTAGAACCAGGGGGCAACCGCGCCGCGGCGCCGCGGCGCGGTTGCCGGGTGTCAGGATCAGCCCGGCGGCCAGCAACACAGCCGCGATCACCCACCGGCTTGGAAGGGAGGTTGTTTTCATAAATCGCAAGTCCAGGGATTAATCTTTGGGAACAACGCGGACCGCCACGTCCTCCGCCCAGAAAAACGTCCGCTCCGGTTGCGGCTGCTGAAGCCCCTCGTCTGGTCGCTCATCGCGGTCCTTTCCGGTTTCACTCTGCCCGCTTCACGCGCTGCGCACCGCACCCATCGGCTCAGGCCGCCGACTGCAGGATCGCCTTGATCTCGGCCAGGCGCGGCACTTTGCCGGACACCTTGATCGTGCCGTTGACCGCCAGCGCCGGCGTCATCATTACCCCTAACGCCATGATCTGCTTCAGGTCCGTCATCTTGTTAATCTCGGCGGCCACCCCGAGTTCCTTCACCGCCTGCTCCGTCAGTTGCGCCAGTGCCTGGCACTTTGCGCAGCCGGGTCCAATCACGAGTATCTTCATCGTCAGTTATCGGTGTGCTTGCGTTTTCAGCTTCTCCCATTAATCCGTTGCGTTGCCCGTTTCATGCGGCCTTCTCATTTGAGCCAGACTCCGCCGGCAAGCCCGGCCAGGGCCGCCATTACGACCACCAACGCCACATACACGATTGTCTTTCGGGTGCCCAGGATGCTCCGCAGCACCAACATGCTCGGCAGCGACAACGCCGGCCCCGCCAGCAGCAGCGCCAGCGCCGGCCCGCGGCCCATTCCGGCCCCGATCAACCCCTGCAAAATCGGCACCTCCGTCAGCGTCGCGAAATACATGAACGCGCCCACCACCGACGAGAAGAAGTTGGCTCGCAGCGAATTCCCTCCCACGGAGCGGCTCACCCACTCCGACGGCATCAACCCCTCGTGCCCGGGCCGCCCCAGCAGGATTCCCGACAGGAACACCCCGGCCAGCAGCAGCGGAAATATCTGCTTGCCCAGCGTCCACGTTGCGTCCAGCCATTCGCGCCCCTCGCCTTCGTTCCGCGCGCACAGCACCGCCAGCGCCGCGCAACCCGTGATGAATGCCGCCAGCGGTGAGTGGGGAAATACCAAACTCAGCAACCCCACCGGCATCGCCGCCAGCGTCAGTTCCCGCCACTTGAACCCGAACCACAATCCCAGCGATAATCCCAACCCCGCCGCAAAACCTCCCGTCAGCGGCCATTTCCACGCATGGATCGCCGCCCCCAGTCCCGCCGGTTCCGCCGGCTGGCTCCAGTTCGCAAAGACCAGCACCCCCACCATCGAGCCGAAAAATAAGACCGTCTGCCAAAGCGGGCGCCGGGCTGCGACCGCGGGCATCGCCGCTGCCGCGGCGGCTTTGGCCTGTTCTTCCCGCCGGAATACCCCGTGCATTACGAGTCCCACGATCACGCTAAAGCTCACCGCCCCGATGGCCCGCGCCACCCCCAATTCCAACCCGAGCACCCGTGCCGTCAGCACGACCGCCAGCACATTGATCGCCGGCCCCGAATACAGAAAAGCCGTCGCCGGCCCCAACCCCGCCCCCCGCATCCAGATGCCGCCAAACAGCGGCAGCACCGTGCACGAACATACCGCCAGAATTGCTCCCGAGACCGACGCCACCCCGTAAGCCAGCGCCGGGTTCGCTTTTGGCCCCAGGTATCGCATTACGGACGCCTGGCTTACAAACGTGCCAATGCCCCCCGCGATGAACAACGCCGGCACCAGGCACAGCAGCACATGCTCCCGGGCATACCCCTTCGTCAGCGCCAGCCCCTCCTGCAGTGCGTTGTCAAACCGCGCCACCCCCACCGGCAGGTAAAACACCAATCCGAACACGGCGAGGAACCCGCCAAACACTTTCAACTCGCGGTTCAGTATCCCCGCCCCTGCCTGGAACGTGATGCTATTCATTCACGGCAACATTTCGGCGCCGGCCACCGGGCGCTCAGCTTCGGGAGCCGCGCGTCCGCCGGCAGAGCGCGTTGATATCCATCGCCAGCACCTGCTTGAGCCGCCGGGCATCCGCGGCCACCTGCTCCTTCCCGGCCAGCGATCGCCGCGCCCACACCACCGCCCCCCGCGCCGCCGCTGGCGCTCCCTTGCCGGGCAACGAATAATACATCCAGCGCCCCTCCTTCCGCGCCTTCACCAGCCCCGCCTGGTAGAGCACGGAAAGGTGTTTGGACACCGTGGACATCGCCAGCCCCATCAGTTCGGTGAGTTGGCACACGCACACCTCGCCCCCCTGGAGCGCCATCATCAGCCGAAGCCGGTTCTCGTCCGCCAGCGCCTTCGTGATATTCAGGAAGCCTTTCATCTACTTTCTCAATTCGCCAATAAACGAAATATATGCGAACCGCCCCCCGGCGTCAAGCACCCCGGCCGGCACGAGCAGAGCCGGGACGCCGTCCGGGGTGAGCCCCCCCTTCTCCGGCAAAGAAGGGGCGTCATTGTTTCCTGCGGCTGAAAGCGGCGGGGACGCAGAACGGCACGCAAAGAGGAAAGACGTCTTTGGGCGTGCGAGGCGAAACCGTTAGAAGGAGGAGCATCTCCTTTGGGAGCCCCCCCGGTTGAAGTGCTAAACCGGAACGATTCAGCCGGGCATGGCATCCACCCGCCCTCGTTCCACCGGGGCCCCGGGACGGACCTGGCCGCCCAGGCCGCAGCCCCGACGAGCCCCTTTTTTAGCGGATTCAAGGGCATGGCTGCCGAATCCCGAGCCTTTCGCCCGTAAAATCAATGGTTTACGCAAATGGAGGGATAAAATAGAGGCAAAACCTGAGTAATACCGGCTTCGACGCACCTTGGACTTACCCTGGATTTACCCTGCCCCCAGGCCGTGTACAAGGGGTGTACAAGGGATGCTCACCGGGAGTTCATGGGATTTTAGCTGGTGCATCCGATGGGCATCCCTTGTACACCCCTTGTACACGGCTTGGGAGCAGGGCAGGGCCAAGGCATCTGGGTTATGGCAGTGGATGCCGGGAAAGGCCGAAACGATGGGAGAGGACGGGGGGATGATTATTAAGTTCCGTAAAAACAGCTAGTTATGAAGTTAGGGCTGGCAGGGAGCGGCTTTTCAAGGGCGAGTGGGTGTCCGGGTGGCTTTTGGCTTTGCGAATGGCGCACCTGAAACGTTGACGTTGCCTGGTTCAACCATGCCTCCTTGTTCCATCAGGGCCGAATCGAGCCTAACCGGCCAGCGGATAGCCTTAACGAACGGTTGGGTTAGGGATTCAACGGTTTGGCCGCGGGATTCCGAATGTCTTTAACCCTTAAAACCGGGGACTTGAGCATCTGTGGGGTCGAATTGGAGGCGAAATCTGAATCGGTCCGGCTCAGCAGTCAAAACTCCCCCTGCGGCATGGTTTCTGGCGGGTGCGGGAATCCGGTTAATCCGCCCGCTTAACCTCGCCCGGCCCGTGGTTCCGGCCGCGTAATTTGAAGTTAGCGTTCGTCCGCGCCTTTGGGGGAGCGGATGGGCGGGGCCGGGCGCGGCGGAGGCGGCGCGTTGGTTTCTTTGGAGCGGAAGGCGGAGCGGAGGAGCCAGTGGCGCTTGAGGCCCTGGAGAAAGGTGTCGGCCTCCACGATGGCGCGGGAGAGTTCGCTGAGGATGTTGGTATTGGCCTGGATTTGGTCGTTCAGGCCGTGGGTCAGGTTGGCCAGGTTGTCGAGGGAGCGGCCCAGGTTTTCGGCCAGGGCGGTGAGGTTGAAGTCGGCCCGGGCGATGGCGGCATCGGTGGTGGCGAGGGTGTCTTCGAGTTGGCGGTGGAGATTGGTGGGAAAGAGCCATTCGCCCAGTGCGCCGGGCTCATTGAGGCGCGCGGTGAGGGCGGTGAGGTTGCTGATGGCGGGCCGGGTCTGCAGGGCGGTATTGTTCAGGTTTGAGGTGAGGCTGGTGCTGTTGGCCAGCACGGCCGCGAGCGAGTTGGTCAACTGCAGGATATTGGGCAGCGCCCGTTCGACTTCTTCCATGAACTTTTCGAGCCGTTCGGTGACGGCGGCGGATTCATCGGCCAGCAGCCAGTAGGGCTTGGTTTTGCGGGTGCAGGGGTCGTAGCGGCCTTCGCGGTCGTTCCAGATGCCGGTCATGAGCTTCCGTTCTTCGGCGGTGTTCATGAGGAGCAGGTTGGTGCAGGCGTCCAGGGCCGCGGCGGGCAATTCGGCCAGCGGCGTCTTGGCTTTGGCCAGCAGGTTGGTGCCGCTTTCATCCCAGATTTCCTGCGCCAGCAGCCAGTGGGCGGGGTCGGGCAGGGCGCGCGCTTCGGCGGGCTGGACTTCGCGCAGCGGATAAAAGATGTAGGTGGGGTAGCCGCCGGTGCCTTTGGTGACTTCCAGGATGCGTTTGCCGAGCAGGTCGGCGGTGGTGACTTTGGCCCGCGACCCCTGGGTCCAGAGGTAGCCGTAGTAGGGGTCCTTAATTTCGAATTCGACGTAGATGTTGTGGTAGAACTCCTCGGGCGGCATCGGCTCCATGCGGGTAATCTGGCCGACGGCCAGGCCCATCAGCATCACGGGGTCGCCGACTTTGAGGCCGGTGGCGCGGTCGGTGTAGGTATAATAGGAAGCCTTGGTGAGGAACCATCCTTTGCGCTCGACGGTATGATAAACGTAATAGGCGAAGCCAAAGGTCAGCAACGCCATCGCCAGGGTCACGAACCCGCCCACGAGCCGTTCCATGCGGCTGAGGCGGGTGCGCAATTGCGGTGTCAGATCCTGGAGCGCCATTCCGTGGGGGATTATCCGGTTTGTGTTTCTTTCGTCAATAACTCCCGCACGGCGTCCTCGCGGGCGGCCGCCACTTCGCCCCAGCCGCCCAGCACCCGGAGGCGGCGGTCGCGCAGGAGCGCAAATTGCCGGGCGTGGCCTTGCCAGCGCGGGAAATCGGCGGCGGTGACGACCAGTGTCACTGGCCGGCCCCGCAGGAGGGGGTGCCCCCGGGACAGTTGATCCAGGAAGGCAAGCCACCAGTGCACCTGCCGCGGGTCCACCCCGCCAAGCGGGTTATCCACCAGCAGCACTTCCGGCTGCAGCGCCAGGGCGCGGGCCAGGCCGGCGCGTTTCCGCCAACCGTAGCCCACCGCGCCCGGGAGGCGGTGGGCCCAGGGCTCCAGCTCCAGGCCCGCCAGCAATTCGGCCGCCGCCGCGGCGGCCTCGGCATGGCCCAGGTTGCGGTGGTAGCGCAGCGGGAGCGCGACATTCTCCGCGAGGGTGAGGTGGTTGAACAACTGGCCGCCGTCGAACACGAGGCCCAGGCGCAGGCGGGTTGGCAGGCGGGCGTCCTCGAAGATGGGCATGGGTTCTCCGAAGAAGCGGTATTGGCCCTGTTGCGGCGGCATCACGCCCCCGGCCAGCCGGAGGAAATCGCTCTTGCCCGCGCCGTGCAATCCCGCGATGACCCAGTAATCGCCGGGGCGCACGGTCCAGTTGATGTTCTCGGCGACCCGGATCGCGGGGTCATGCAGCGCGCCGACGGCCACGTTGATCATCTCGAGAGCCGGCACTTCATCCGGGGCGGGGAGCGGAGGCGTCATGTCGCGAGGTAAAGGATGATAAACAGGGCGTCGAGCAGGACGCAGGCGACGACGCTCTGGGCCACCGCGGCGACGGTGGCGCGGGAGATTTCTTCCAGGCGCAAGGGTTGCGCCAGGCCGTGGTAGCAAGTGACCAGGGCGATGATGGCGCCGAAGGCGAAGGTTTTGACGGCCAGCAGGACGAAATCCAACCCGCTGAGGGCGCCGGCCAGTTGGCGGAGGTAATCGCCGGGAAGCAGCGGCACATCCTGCACGAAGGCCCAGAGATAGCCGCTGGCCAGGGCGCCGAGGATCAAATACACCGTCAACGCATAGACGCCCAGCGCCATGCCCAGCACGCGCGGCACCACGAGGTAATGCACCGGGTCTATGCCCAGCGCCTCCAGCGCCTCGACTTCCCCCGTCGCCCGGGCGGTGCCCAGCTCGATCACGTTGGCCGTGCCAACGCGCGCCACCACCAGCAGCGCCGTCACCAGCGGGCCTAATTCGCGCACCACCACCACCACCATGACCGTGCCCAGGAAGTTGATGGCGCCGACGCGCGTGAGCCAGGAAACCGTCTGGCCAATGACCACCAGCCCCAGCGCCACCGCCATAAAGAGGAACAGGGGCAGCAGCCGCAGCCCGGCGCGGGAAATTTCCGCGAAGACCAGCGGGCGGATCACCGCCCGCGCGGCGCGGAAGCGGGTGATCATCACGCCCAGCGTGATTAACGCGAACGCGCCGAGGCCCTGGAGCGTCAGCAGAAAGCGGAGCAGCATCCCGCCCCAATACCGGGTCGGCGATCCCGGCCACGGCCGGCGCCGCAGCCACCGGCGCGCGCACGGGGAAGTTGGCGCACTGGCATTTCCGTTTTCCACGCCGACAGCGTAGGGTTGAGAGCGGCTGAGGGTCAAAGCCCATTTTGGGGATTGGAAACCTTTGCCCAAAGCGGTAGAGAATACCCGGCCGCCGGCCTGCAAAGCCCGGCGGCGCCCGAGACCAACGAACATGATTGCGCGCGTCACCCTGGAAATCGCCCTCCGCAAGGAGTTCGATTACACCATCCCGCCCGAGCTGGCCGGCCAGGTGGAGGTCGGGAGCCGGGTGCAGGTGCCGTTTGGGGCGCGCAAGGTGATGGGGTGCGTGACCGGGCTGGCCGAAGAGTCGGCGCAACCCCGCCTCCGGCCCCTCCTGAAGGTGGTCGGGACGCAATCACTGGTGACGCCCGGGATCCTGAAGCTGGCGCGGTGGATCGGCGAGTATTATTGCTGCGCGGCGGAGACCGCGTTGAAAAGCGTGCTGCCAGTGGCGGTGCGGCGCGAGCAGGCGAACTGGCGCGCGCGGCTGCAGGTGCGCGCCACCGCCCCGGGAGAGGCGCCGAAGCTGCCGCGCCGGCAGCGGGAGGTGTGGCAGATCGTGCGGGCGCGCGGCGAATTGCCCCTGCGGGAATTGCTGGCGCTGGGCAAGACCACGGCGGGGACGGTGCGCCGGCTGGAAGACCGGGGCCTGGTCCGGATCACCGCGGAAATTGCGGAGCGCGATCCCTACGCGGGCGAGCACATTCTGCCAACGCAGCCGCTGGCGCTCAACCCGGCGCAGGCCGGGGCGCTGGCCGCCCTGCGGGAAGCGATGTCCGGCGAAGCGCGGGCGGCAACCTTTCTGTTGCACGGCGTCACGGGCAGCGGCAAGACCGAGGTGTATCTGCAAGCCATCGCCCACGCCCTCGAACAGGGCAAAGGGGCGGTGGTGCTGGTGCCGGAAATCGCGTTGACGCCGCAGACGGTGGAACGCTTCAAGGCGCGCTTCAGCGCGGGGCCGCAGCCGACGCTGGTCGCGGTGCTGCACAGCCATTTATCCGCCGGCGAGCGGCACGACGAGTGGCATAAGATCCGGCAGGGGCGGGCGCGGATCGCGATCGGCGCGCGCTCGGCCATCTTTGCGCCGGTGGCGCCCCTGGGCCTGGTCATCGTGGACGAAGAGCACGAACACACCTACAAGCAGGAAGAGGCGCCCCGCTACAATGCGCGCGACGTCGCGATTATGCGCGGCCGGATGGAGGGGGCGGTCGTGGTGCTCGGCTCGGCGACGCCCTCGCTGGAGAGCTATCATAATTGCGTCAAGGGCAAGTACCGGCTGCTGACGCTGCCGGAGCGGGCTGATGGCCGGAAGATGCCCTACGTGCGCGTGGTGGACATGCGGCAGACGGCGCGCGCGGAGAAAGGGATTCCCATCTTTTCGCCGCAGCTTAAAGAGGCGATCGCCCGGCGGCTGGAGCAGAAGGAGCAGGTCATCCTGTTTCTGAACCGCCGCGGCTACTCCAGCTCCCTGCAGTGCCCGGCGTGCGGCTTCGTCGCCGAATGCCCCAACTGCAGCGTCTCGCTGACCTACCACCGCCAGGAGCAGAAACTCTGCTGCCATATCTGCGCGCATGTCGCGCCGGTGCCGGCCGTCTGCCCGAATGCCCACTGCCGGAATCCGGCCATCCGCTATGCCGGCCTGGGGACGCAGAAAGTCGAGGCCGCGCTGGCGAAACTCTTTCCGCAGGCGCGGGCGGTGCGGATGGATTCCGACGCGCTGAAGCGCAAGGAGGATTACCGCCGCATCCTGGGCGATTTCCGCGCCGGCCAGATTGATATTCTGGTCGGCACGCAAATGATCGCCAAGGGCCTGCATTTCCCCAATGTCACCCTGGTCGGCATCATTTACGCCGACCTTACCCTGCATCAGCCGGACTTCCGCGCCGGGGAGCGGACCTTTCAACTGCTGACGCAGGTGGCCGGGCGCGCCGGCCGCGGCGACGTTGAAGGCGAGGTTTTCGTCCAGGCGTTGACGCCCTTTGTCCCCGCCATCCAATTCGCCCGCCGGCATGATTTTGTGGGGTTTTATCAACAGGAAATTGAGTTCCGCGCGCAGCTTAACTACCCGCCCCTCAGCCGCATCGCCTTGCTGACCCTCAAAGGCCGCAACGAGGAAAAGGTCAAGCTCTCGGCCACCCACCTGAAGCGCGAACTGGAAAAGGCAGCCGGTGAACTTCCGGGACTGGTGCTCAGCGGCCCGGCCCCGGCGCCGTTGTTGCGGGCCGAAACCTATTATCGCTACCAGATCATGCTGCGCGCCCGGAGCATGCCCGCGCTGAGCCGGCGGCTGGCGGGGATTACGCAGGAATTGCCGCTGCCGGACGGCGTTGCGCTGTCCGTGGACATTGATCCGCTGGATTTGGCTTGAAGCGCGCTGGCCCGCGCCGCCAGCCGCCGCGGCCCCGGGCGGCCGGAAAACAAAATCCGACCGAGGGTTCCTTGACAGGTGGCCGATCAAAATTATAGTGCGCTAATCCGACTTTAGTCGAAAAATGCGTGATTTAGCTTCATCAGAGGACGGCGAAAAGCCGCCATCGTGCAGCCCGGCAAAAGCCCTCAAGGCTTTTCGCCCGGCGGGACGTGGATTTTGGGCCAATGTGCCCGAGGCGGAATGGAACGACTGGCACTGGCAATTACGGCAGCGCATTACGACCGTCGAGCAGCTTCAGCGGTTGATGCCGACGCTCACGCCGGAGGAGTTGTCCGGCGCCAAGCTGGCCAACCGCAAGCTGGCGCTGGCCATCACGCCTTATTTCTTCACCCTGATTGACCCGGCCGACGAGAATTGCCCGATCCGCCGGCAGGTTATCCCGCGGGTCGAAGAGACGTATGTGGCGCCCTGGGAAATGCGCGATCCCTGCGGGGAGGACGCGCATTCGCCGGTGCCGGGCCTGGTGCATCGCTACCCGGACCGGGTATTGTTTCTGGCGACCGATCGGTGCGCGTCCTACTGCCGCTATTGCACCCGGTCGCGCCTGGTGAGCAATGCCAGCGGGTATGATTTTCACCCGGACTACGATCGGCAGATTGATTACATCCGCCAGCATCCCGAAGTGCGTGACGTGCTGGTGAGCGGCGGCGATCCGTTGTTGTTCAACGACGACAAGCTGGCGCACTTGCTCGGCCGGTTGCGCGCCATTCCGCATGTGGAGTTTTTGCGGATTGGCTCGCGGGTGCCGATCTTTCTGCCGCAGCGCATCACCCCGGAGCTGTGCGCGATGCTCAAGCGGCATCACCCGCTGTTTATCAGCATCCACTCCAACCATCCCCGGGAGCTGACCACCGAAGCGCGTGAGGCGCTGGGGCGGCTGGCCGATGCGGGCATTCCGCTGGGCAATCAATCGGTGCTGCTGCGGCAGGTTAACGACCGGCCCGAAATCATGACCGCGCATGTGCAAAAGCTGCTGATGTGCCGCGTGAAGCCCTACTATATCTACCAGTGCGACCTGGTGGCCGGCTCCGCGCATTTGCGCGCCAGCGTGCGCCAGGGAATGCAAATCATGGAGCAATTGCGCGGACATACCACGGGCTACGCGGTGCCGGAATATGTAATTGACGCGCCCGGCGGTGGAGGCAAGGTGCCGGTGGCGCCGGAGTACGTCCTGAGCCGCAACGCCGAGCGCGTAATCATCCGCAATCACGAGGGCCAGATTTTCGAGTATCCCGAGGCGAGCGACGGGACCCCCCTCAAAGCGCCGCCGCCGGAGAAAGAGGAGTTGGAACTGGAACCGGCGCCGGCGGCCGCGCCCTGATGCCGGTCTCGCCCTCCCCGGCCACCCCCTGTGGGGCGGCATCTGGCCCGCAATTTTAGCAGTGGCCAACCGGAATGGTTTCAGGTAGAGTTTGAGCAGGTAAGCCCAAATTGAGGCCGTGAATCGTGTCATCGTATTAACCTGATAATTAACGAATGCCTATGAATACTAATCACTCGTGGAAGTTCTTTCGCGCCGGCGGGTTTGACCAGGTCAAGCTGGAAACGGGCGCAGACCTGATGGCGCTGGATCAACTCGACCAGAAGTTGTGGGTCGCCCTGGCCTGCCCGACTACGGGACTGGAGTTTGATCAGGCCACCCTGGCCTTGATTGACACCGATAAAGACGGCCGCGTGCGCGCGCCGGAACTGATTGCGGCCGTTAAATGGGCCGGCGGCCTGCTCAAGAATCCGGATGACCTGATCAAAGGCTCTCCCACCTTGCGGCTCGCGGCAATCAACGAGGCGGCTCCGGAGGGCAAACAAATCGCTGCCTTTGCCCGGCAGGTTTTAGGCAAGACGGAAACCGCCGACATTACAATAGACGAAGCGATGGGCGCCGCCCAAACCTTTGCCGACCAACCGTTCAACGGGGACGGGATTGTGCCGGCCGATTCCGCCGGCGACGATGCGACCAAGGCGGTCATTAACGACATTATTGATTGTCTCGGCGGCGAGAAAGGAACCTGCGGCAAGCTCGGGGTTTCCCAGGCCAAGGTGGACCAGTTCTTCGCTGAGGCCGCCGCGTATGCCGAATGGTGGAAGAAAGCGGAAGGGGACTCCAGGATTCTGCCGCTGGGACTGAACACGGAAGCCGCGGCGGCCGCCGTCAAGGGCGTGAAGGCCAAGGTGGATGATTTCTTCGCCCGCTGCCGCCTGGCGGCTTTCGATCCGCGGTCCGTGAACGCGTTGAACCGCGATGAGAAAGAGTTTGCCGCGCTGGGGGCCAAAGACCTCACAACGACCCATGCCGATATTGCCAGCTTTCCGCTCGCGCAAGTAGGCGCCGACCAGGCCCTGCCGCTCACCCGCGGGGTCAATCCCGCCTGGGCCGATGCGCTGGCCAAGCTATATGCGGACGCCGTCAAACCCCTGCTGGGAGACAAGACTTCCCTCACCGAGGCCGATTGGGCCGCGTTGCTCGCCAAGCTGGCCCCCTTTGACGCCTGGAGCGGCAGCAAAGCCGGCGGGGCGGTCGAAAAGATTGGGCTCGCGCGGGTGCGGCAAATTCTGGCCACCAAGGCCAGGGAAACCCTCACGGCGCTGATTGCCAAAGACAAGGAAAAGGAAGGCCATGCCCAGGCCGTTATCGGGCTCAACCGGCTGGTGCGCTACCATCGTGATCTGGGCAAACTCTGCAATAACTTCGTCAACTTCCGCGACTTCTACGGGCGCAAGGATAAGGCAATCTTTCAAGCTGGAACGCTGTACCTGGATCAACGGAGCTGCGATCTTTGCCTCACCGTCGAAGACGCCGGCAAACACGCCACCATGGCAGCCCTGGCCGGCACCTACCTGGCTTATTGCGACTGCTATCTCAAAGGCTCCGGAGAAAAACTGCAAATAGTCGCCGCCTTCACCGGGGGCGACTCGGACAATCTCATGGTGGGCCGGAACGGCATCTTCTACGATCGCAAGGGCCGGGACTGGGACGCCACCATCACCAGGATTGTGGACAATCCGATCAGTATCCGGCAGGCATTCTGGTCGCCCTATAAAAAGCTGGTGCGGATGATCGAAGAGATGGCCGCCAAACGCGCCGCGGCGGCGGAGGCGTCGGCGGATGCCAAGCTGGCTGAAACCGCCCAAAGCGTAGCCAGCGGCGAGGCGCCCAAACCCGCGGAGCCGCCCAAGACCAAGTTTGACACCGGCACCCTGGCCGCCATTGGTTTGGTGCTCAGCACCTTGCTGGCCGCCCTGGGAGGTATCTTCGGCAAGATTCTCGGTCTGTCCTGGTGGCAGATTCCTCTGCTCTGGTGGCAGATTCCTCTGCTTTTTGTCCTCATCCTGCTGGCCATTTCCGCGCCGTCCATGATCATCGCATGGTTAAAACTGCGCCGGCGCAACCTCGGCCCGATTCTGGACGCCAACGGTTGGGCGGTAAACGCCAAAGCGAAGATAAATGTGCCTTTTGGCGGCTCGCTCACGGGTGTAGCGGCGCTGCCCCCCGGCTCGCAACGCGATCTCATGGACCCGTTCGCCGAAAAGAAAAGCCCGTGGCCGAAGATCATCCTGGTGCTCATAGTGCTGGCGATCGCCGGTTGCTTCCTCTTCCTCTTCCCTAAGCAAAGGGACTGCCTCCTTGACCGGCTCGGAATCGGCACAAAGAAGCCGGCAAAGGTTGAGTCGGCCGCCCCGGCACCCGCGGCCCCCACCGACGCGACGACACAACCGGCTGACACCGCAAAGTAGTTCTACGCGCACCCCCTATTTCGTCACCCCGGCGGCACCTTGCCGCCGGGGTTGAATGAGTTTATCCTCGCTTCCGCTATGTCTCGCAAAATCAAAGATGCCCCGGGCGTGCCGCTGCGGAAGATTATGGCCAGCCTGGCCAAAGCCTACCCGAACGCGCATTGCGAGCTGAATTACTCCAACCCGCTCGAATTGCTGGTGGCAACCATTCTATCGGCCCGGTGCACCGACCAGCGGGTCAACCTCGTCACGGCCAAGCTCTTCAAAAAGTATCGCTCCGCCGCCGATTACGCCCGGGTGCCGCTCCCCGAACTGGAGCAGGATATCCGAACGACCGGGTTTTATCGCAACAAGGCTCGGAGTCTGAAAGGCTGTGGTCAGGCCCTGGTGGAGCGGCATGACGGCCAGGTGCCAAACACAATGGAAGCCCTCACCCAACTGGATGGGGTGGGCCGCAAAACGGCCAATGTCGTGCTGGGCAACGCCTTTCACCTCAACTACGGGGTGGTCGTGGATACGCACGTTACCCGCTTGGCCCAGCGACTCGGCTTGACGCAGAAAAAGGATCCCGAAAAGATCGAGCAAGCGCTCATGGCTTTGGTGCCGCAGACGCAGTGGACCCAGTTCAGCCACTGGCTGATCTGGCATGGCCGCCGCCGCTGCACCGCGCGCAAACCCGATTGCCGCGGCTGCGAACTGCGGGCGTTGTGCCCGCGGATTGGAGTGACCACCCCGATTTGATTGTTCACTGCTTATGACCCTTCCAGCGCAAGGCGGGCGGCGCAAACAAACATCAGCGGGCTAGCCGGCTCGGCATTCCATCGCCCTCACGAATGCAGGCTCAACCCTGGCACCTGCTCCAATCCGGCCCGGCCGATCCGTCCACCAACATGGCTCTGGACGAAGCCCTGCTGCGCGCCGCGCCGCGTCTAAGCCAGCCCGTCCTGCGCTTTTATGGGTGGAATAAACCAGCCGCCTCATTTGGATATTTCCAGAAATATGCTGACGTCGAGCGCCTCACGCATTTACGCCCGCTCGTGCGGCGGCCCACCGGCGGCGGCTTGGTGCCGCATGATGCCGATTGGACTTACAGCCTGGCCTTCCCGCCGTCCCACTTTTGGTATGCGCTCTGTGCCCGGGAGAGCTACCGCCGCATCCACGAATGGATACAGTCCGCTTTCCAGATTCTCGGCCTCGCCACTGAATTAGCCCCGCTGCCCAACCCGACCGCTCCCGGCCAATGCTTCCGGGGGCACGAAGCGTCGGATTTGCTTTGGCAGGGCCGGAAAATCGCCGGGGCCGCCCAACGCCGCACCCGCAGCGGCCTGCTCATTCAAGGATCGGTCCAACCGCGGGACCTCTCGCTCGCCCGCGCGGATTGGGAGCTGGCGATGCGTGCGGCGGGAGCTGCCGGGCAAGGCCTGGCCTGGGCGGAGTTCAAGCCTGACGCGCAACTGCTCGAAGAAACGCGCGCGCTGACCGCGCAGAAATACTCCCGGGCGGACTACCACCAAAAACAATAGCTGCCGGCCGGAGCGCCCGACGATCAAGCTCAAGGCGAATTACGCTGGAGTTCCTCCAAGCGCGCGCGGACCTGCCCGGCCTCTTGCGTATCCGGAGGCGCATTGGTCAGGTAACGCTGATAATTCGTAATCGCCGCGGGGAAATCCTTTCGCCGATACGCGATTTCGGCTAGCCCGAACCAGGCTTGGTAGGACCGGGGAAGGGCCTGGGCCACTTGCTCGTAGTCCCGGCGGGCGGCATCGAGCCGGCCCAACTGGAGATACGCAATCGCCCGGTTTAGCTGCGCGGCGTAATTATTGGGGTAATGGTTAATCAAGTAGGTAAAGGGGGCGAGGGATTCCTCATAGGCTTTGGACTGAAGCAGTGCAACCGCTTTGAGGAACAAGGCGTTGTCATCGTCGGGATGGGCTTGCAGAATCTGATTAACCGCCGCCAGCGCATTCGAGTAATGCCCGGTATGGATAAACAGCCGGGCCATCCAGAAACGGGCATCCGTCAGGTCGGGAGCCAGAGTTTGCACCCGTCTAAACTGCTGGAGGGCCTGGTGATAAAGCCCGTTCCGGGCGAGCGCGCTGCCGACCTGATAACAATAGTTGGGCTCAGCGAACGGACCGTCTTCCAGGATCACCTGTTCCCATTTGCGCCGGTGGCCAGCCTCTTCCTCGATGGCCGTGGCGGGCGCAAGGACGGGAGGGCGCCCGGCCTGCAGGTCCGCGTTGAAATCCTGGTTGATCCGCGCGGCGACGTTGTCCGGATTCAGCTCCCTGGCCTGGCGAAAGTATTGCGCGGCTTCCGAATACGCCCGCCCCTCCTGCAATTCCGCGCCCCAGTAATTAAGAGTGCGCGCGTAACGGGCGCCAACAATCTGGGCGCTGCGGTTCGGCTCGTTCTGCAGATGAATGCGCGCCAGCAGGCGCTGAATCCAATTCGGGTTGGCCGGCGGGCGGCCCTGCTGCAGCGTCCAGATAAGAGCTGCGAACTGGTTCGTTTCGGCTTCCTGCCAAAACTGCCGGTTCCGGGCAATTAAATCCGGGCTCGGGAGCGGTGCGATTGCCACATTGGAGCCGTACGGCTTCAGTTGGTAAACCAGACCCTGCGCCTGCGGATAGAAAGCTTCAAAATAGTAGCCCAAACTGGGGTGGAGATAATAAAGGCCGTGCCGCTCGGCCAGGGCTTCCAGCAAGCGCACTCGGCCAACCGGGCGGGCGCATTCCGCGAAGAGGTTGCTCTGCGTGCCGGCCAGCCCGAACCGCGGATACGCCCGGCCGAGAAACGCCTGGTAAGCGGGCTTGTCCAGGGCCGTGGCATCGAGCGGCAAATACGGGAATGGCTTGCTGTCGCGAACCAACGCGGCCTGGAAAAAGAGCAACGGCAGGGAACTGTCGGACAGGATTACGCTCCCTTGCGCGGGCAGGGATTTCTCCACCAGCGTAAAATATCCCAGCCAGGGATCGCGGTGGATTGCCCGGATTTGCGGCAGGTTGCGGTAAAGCAGCAGGCTTGGAACAATCAGCAACAGGAGCCCGATGCCGGCGGTTGCCGCCGCCGCCAGTTTTTCGAGAGACCGTCGCGGCAGGCCATTGGGGTTGCGCGCGCCAAAGACCAGCAGAAAATACCCGCTGAAATAGCCAATGCTCAATGCCCCCAGATAATACAGCGGAAGAAAGGCAAATCCCAAACCACGGTGCCGCGGGCTGACCGGGCAATCCAGCGCCACCCAAATACAGGCCAGCAACCATGCTGCGTGAATGAGGTAAAATACGCCTCGAACCGCCAGGGACTTGGGGCTGCGACTGTCCGATTGAAAGCGCAGCGACCAGCGGCCTATGCCCATGAAAAGGGCCGGCAATATCGAAGTCAGGCTTAACAGAAGAATCACGCCTTTGGGAAAGCGAAACAGCATGTGCTTGTAGGCGCCCAGTTCCGAGAGCAGTGCCGGCCAAAAATCGAAATGCCGGGTGGTCGAAAAGTGCGCCAGCAAAGGCAGCAGCAGCAGCAACGACAATCCCGCCAGCCCGCACAGCGCCAGGCGCAGGCAAAGGCGAAAATCCGCCGTGAGCTCCGGCGCAACGGCCTTCCATCCCAGACGCAAAGCCCGCGCGGCAAAGCGAAAATCCAGCAGGTGCAGCGGCCGGGTCCAAAGAAATGCCACCAGAAACAGCGGCAGAAACCCGGCCATCGCCCAATTATTCGCCAGGGCCAGCCCGTACCCAACCGCAAACCGGGTGAGCCAGGACGGCTGGCGCGTGACCCGAAACTCCAGCACGCACCACGCCGCGGCGGCAAAGAGCAGGAGATCCAGGATTTCCCCAGCCGCCTGGATGGCGTTTTCCCAAAAGGTCAACTGCAGGCCGCAGGCGAAGACCGCCAGGGCCGGCGGCAGCCAAGCCATGCGGGGGCTCAGAAGCGAAATCCGCCTTTGCCCGGGCAGCAACGCCACCGACCGCGCCAGCAGCGCCAGGGTCAAAGCCGCGCAAAGAGCGCTGCACAAGTTTGCGGCCGGGGCAATACCGCGGGCCGGCAGCCAACGCAGGGGGTACGTGAGCAGGAACGTCACCGGAGCGGCGACCTCCGGCTGCCAGTTCCAGCCGCTTAATTCGACCACTGAGCGCAGGTTGCCCGCCGTAACACCGCAGCTCAGGGTCGCCAGGTAAACCGCCAACATACCGCCGGCCAGCAGCCAGGGCCGACCCGTGGTCAAAAAGTTCCAGGGCCGCGTGGGCTCTCTTTCCATCGTCATTAACCGGCCAAAGCTCAGGTCAAACTCTTGCCAACCCGGCTACGCTACCAATTATCTGCGGCGATTCGCAATCACAAATCCGGCCTCACCGCGAACAACAGCCTCCCAGCGCACGCCATCTGCAGGCGGGGTGGAAGAAAAGATGTCCTGTTTAAGGACAGCGTCTCGTTCGACCAAGGCACCTTGCGCGCGCGCCCCACGCGGGCACGAAACCGGAGCAAGCACGCCGGCATCTCCGGCCTCACGGTTTGCCCGCTATTTCGCAGGCGAAAGGGGATGTTTGCGCTCCGCCCGGCGTTCGCCTAAACCGCGGGATGAGGAGATGGCGGCACATTGCTGTTTGGCTTAAAAAGTGCTATGTAATTACCCTGAACGATTTGAGTCAGAGGCAGCCTTGTTGGCCAGGACTCCTCGAGCAAGTCCGAAGAATAACAGTAAACGTAGTTGCCACATATGTTAAGTCAGGCTGTCTCAGTGAAAATCAACCCTCTTTCCCCGTCCGCGCCACTATTCCCGGCGGCTTCGCACCCGAAGCCGCGTCAGGGGTTTTGCCGCCAAACCATGCGCACGCTCCGGTGGTTCTTCCTGCTCGGCATTCTGAGTTTCTGCGCAGTGCCCAAGCCGGCGGTGGCCCAGACAGGCGTCGGCATGCACCTTTACGCCGGAATTACCATTACCGGGGTGGTCAACTGCGTGTACGCCATTCAAACCACCACCGACCTGTCGAATCCAAACTCCTGGCAGGACCTGGCCATTATTACGCTGCCCAGCAGCCCGTACCTGTACTTCGATACGCAAAACCCCGCCTGTGGCAACCGGTTTTATCGCGCCGTGCTCCAATTGGTGATGACCAACATGATTTACATTTCGCCGGGCACCTTCACGATGGGAAGCCCAACCAATGAAGTTGGCCGGTATGCGGACGAAGACCAGCACACGGTCGTGCTGACTCGGGGCTTTTACATCGGCAAATACCCAGTGCGGCAAGCCGAATATCTGGCGATTATGGGAAACAATCCCAGCTACTTCACGCCGGCCAATGGTTATCCCGAATGCACGCTAAATTGCCCGGTGGAAACCGTAAGCTGGCATGACGCCACCAACTATTGCGGCAAATTCACCCGGCAGGAACTGGCAGCGGGCCGACTGGCGCCCGGATGGCAATACCGTTTGCCCACCGAAGCGGAGTGGGAATATGCCTGCCGCGCCGGCACGACAACGCGATTCAGCTACGGAGACGACCCCGACTATTCAAACCTGGCCGCCTATGCCTGGTATAAAAGCAACAGTTCGGTCGTGACGCACACTGTGGGCTATTTGAAAGCCAATCCCTGGGGATTATACGATATGCACGGCAATGTGTGCGAATGGTGCCAGGATTGGTATGGAGAATACCCCACGGGGACGGTCACCGATCCGCAGGGTCCCACCTCCGGCGTGGCGCATCGCGTAATTCGGGGTGGAAACTACTTCAGTTATCCCGGCAGTTACTGCCGCTCGGCTCAACGCGCTAACCTGGCCGCAACCAACACCAGAAAGGATACCGGGTTCCGGATTGTGCTGGCCCCGCTATAAGCTGGAGCGCCGGCGTTAAAACCCGTTCCTGTACGGCCTCGAACGCCATCTACGCCAGCTAACCTCCAGCCCTTCGGCAAACACAAACCCGCCGCTCGCAGCCGTAGCTATCACCTGCGCGGCGGTTTTGCTTTCAATCCATCAGGACAACTCCGGTAACTATCCGCCGCATCGGAGAACGCCGCCCTTGTGCGCCGTTCGTTAGTCGAGTGGCAGAGTGAATCAAAGGGCGTCGCCTTTCAGAACCAGGCCCCCAAGCTTCCTGATCTCCGCAATGTCCTCAGTCTTTATCCACGCCGCCAATGAGACGGCTAAAGCCCCTGGATAAATTAAAAGGCCGTCCGTTCAACGGGACGGCCTTTAATGAAAAGCTTGACTTTGGCAGTCGCTCAGTGCGCTTCTACTTGCGCCGGCGCAGCAACAGCGCCGCCCCGCCCAACGCCAACAGCGCGAGCGAGCCCGGTTCCGGGATGTAGTAGTAGGTAACGCTCACCGTCGCCCCGGCAATCGTATTCATGGCCGCAACAATATTTCCGCCGCCACCCGTGATTCTTTCATCGGTCAACGTGTAGGCCGGGAACTTCACCATTTGGCCAGTATAGGATGTCCATCCAGAAAGCGGGGCGAAATACATATTATCAACGCTTTCCGAGGCAGAAGCGGGACCATACGGAGCTGTTGCGCCGGGGGCAAGATCCGTGTAGGTCTGCGTCAACGCCAGCGGGTTGGGTTGCAAAAAGCCCAACGCACCGGGCAGCGTCACGGTAAGCACAGAGCCTGACCTGAAGAAGAAGCTCTGCTTTTGGGCGGAGGTGTTCTGCACAAACCCGCTGACATCAACATTCTCTGTCACTTCGACATAAACAGCCACCAAACTCCCCAAGTGCGCATCGAAAGCCTGCACTTGAAAAACATGGTTCCACTCGGTCGTGGTGGGCGCCAACGTATCCGTAAAAGGCCCAACGCTATTGGTGATATAGATTTCCGCTCTGGCCGTCCCCACCAACAAACTCGCGCCGACCAAGCCCAACACAACGCTCTTCATTAATCGTTTCATAAGCAGCTTCTCTAACTCAACTATTCCTGATCAGGTCTAATCGTCTACCGCGCTCTCGCAAGTTGCCGCATCGGAAAATCCTACCCACCGCCCAACAGGGGCACCCGGCTCTCACCGCAGCTTCCAAAGATCACTTTGCGACAGCGCCTATAAAAAACACCAAAACGACTTTTCTGTCAACCACTTTCTTTCTTTTCTTTTGCCGCCACCTTCCCGCAAAAAACCGAAATCGCACGCTGGCTACAAGTATTTGGAAAAACAACACTTAACTTAAGCTGCCACCGCCGGAAACTCTCTGCCGACAGGACGGCTGTGAAAAAGTTTTTTTCCGTTGTGTATGTGGCGCGCCCGGCAAAAATAAAAAAACCAATCACCCGGCTCGGGAACACGGCCCTCATAATTGCACCACTCGCCTCCGCCCCAGGCAAGATGGCTACGATGTTTTCTTGCCAAACTGCGGATCAATTCTGCGGTAGAGCAACATCGCCAGGGTGAAGCCGGGAATAGCCGAGCAGATAACCCACACGAAGAAATGCTTGTAGCCGACCAGGTCCGCCACCCAACCGCTCCACATGCCCGGGATCATCATCCCCAAGGCCATGAAGCCCGTGCAGATGGCGAAGTGAGCCGTCTTGTGCGGACCATCGGCAAAGAACAGCATATAAAGCATGAACGCGGTGAACCCAAAGCCATAGCCGAATTGCTCGACCGCCACCGCGGCGCAGGTAATGAGAAAGTTGGTGGGCTGGGCCCAGGACAGAAAGACGAAGGCGAACTTGGGCAAATACATCGAAGCGACCATGATGGGAAGCATCCTCCGCAGACCATGCTTGGCGGCCATGAACCCACCCAGCAAACCCCCGAAGGTCAGCGCCAGGATGCCGAACGTGCCATAGACCACGCCGACCTGGCTGGTCGTCAACCCCAACCCGCCCGCCTCACGGCTGTCGAGCAGGAAAGGCGAAATCACCTTCACCAACTGGGCTTCATCAAAGCGATAAAGCAGAATAAACGCCATGGACAGCACAACGCCCGGCTTCTTGAAGAACGACCCCAGCGTGCCAAAGAACTCGCCCAACAGGCTGTGATGCGTGACCACCGGCCCATCGCTGGCCGGCCGGGGCAGCATCACGGTATGCCAGAAACTGAAAGCCAGGAACAGCGCCGCCACAAAAAACAGCGTGATAGACCAGGCCAGCGGAATATTGCCCGAACTGGTGGCGAAGGTCACGGCCGTGTCAGCTTTGAGCTTGGGATCCAACTGAATGACGGCCATCGCCGGCTGATTCCAGTTGGCGGCGTTGAACACAAAACGCTCGCCTTCCTTAAGGCTGAAACCCTTGTCGCTCTTACCCAGGCCGATATATTCCAGCCCCCCCGGCTGGCGGCCGAAGTTGACGGCAATCTCCTGGCCCGCGGGCGGTTCCTGGGACAGGGAAAGATAAAGCACGCCGACATTGCCCGCGACTGGCGCCTGCGATGAAACACTCCGGGGCGGACGGGGGAAGTAATTCGTCAGCAACCCGCCCAACGGGCCGGAGACATTCGCCGTCCACCAGGACGGCGCATCCGACTCGGCCTTGGCAGGCGCGGGATTCTCCTCCGCGATGAACCCATGCTGGCGGTTCCAGGCCCGGGCCTGGGCGATAACCGCCCTGGCCTCCTCGGCGCTCCGCTCCGTCAGGGCAATCGGCAGCGGATTCGGCTGCGCCAGCACTCGCAATTCGCCGTCCGGAGCCGTAAACCGAACCGCCGCCGGATCCCACGCCTCAACCACCGGCGCTTGCGTGCTGGCCTGCACGGGAATCTCGACGGGGGGCAACCCATTCTTGCTTTCCAACACCCCCGCCAGCACCACCAGCAACCCGCTGCCGACAATCATCGCCGTCCGATAAAACGTGCTGCGCAGCCCCACCCACCACGCCTGCTCATGCTTGGTAAGCCCCAACATGTAAAAACCATCCGCCGCAATATCGTGCGTGGAAGACGCAAACGCCATGATCCAGAAAAGGAATAACGACCACTTGAAAAAGGCCGGGCCCTGGATCGAAAACGCCACCAGCGCCAGCCCGAGCGACACCAGATACTGCATGGCAATAATCCAGAACCGCTTGGTGCGCGTGATATCCACAAACGGGCTCCACAGCGGCTTGATGACCCACGGCAGATACAGCCAACTAGTGTACAGCGCGATATCGGTATTGGAGATGCCCAATCGCTTATACATGACCACCGACATGGTCATGACAATCACATACGGAATGCCCTCGGAAAAATAGAGGCTCGGAACCCAAAGCCACGGGTTGCGGGAGGTATGCCTGGGCGCGGCGGGTTTGCGTTCGGTTGAAGCGGTAGTAGCTGGCGTCATGTTGTTGCGGGCTCCCTTTTAGCAATAAACCCTCCGGCGCAGCAAGCAGAGATTCCTCGCAACGACCGAAAAGCGCCTCCGCCCCGCCCTCGCAGCCCAACCGCGCCCACCCGCCAACCGGTCAGCCGCAGCTCAGCCGAGACGATTCAGTTGGGTAGCTCAACCACTCTCCCTCGTTTTATTGGAGCTTGGGCAATCCTGACCATCCAAACCGTAGCCCCGGCGAACACTTTATTTAGTGAATTCAAGGGCATGGCTGCTGAATCCCGATCCTTTCGTCAGTAAAATCAATAGTTTAGATATAGAGAGGGGTAAAATAGAAGCAGAATCATGCCGACTTCGGCATCCCCCGGAACCACCTTGGCTTTACCCTGCCTCCAGGCCGTGTACAAGAGGTGTACAAGGGATGCTCAACGGGTGTACCCGCTAAAAGCCTATGGACTCCCGATGGGCATCCCTTGTACACCCCTTGTACACGGCCTGAAGGTAGGGTATTTTCAAGGGATCTGGATAATAGATATAGGCGCCTGGAAAGGACGAAATGAGGAGGGGGGATGGGAGGATTATTGCTAAGTTCCGTAAAAACAGTTGGTTATGGAACCAAGGCTGATAAAAAGTGGGTTTTCACGGGCGGACGGGCGTTCGGATGGGTTTTGGCTTCGCGAATGTTTTATCTGAAACGTTGACGTTGCACAGTTCAAGCCTGTGCCTCCGCTCTACTGGGATCAAAACGGGCCTGACAGGCCAGCGGAGGGGCTCAGGGAACTGTTGGGTTGGTGGATTCAACGGGTTGGCCGCCGGATTCCGAATGCCTTCCGCTCTTAAAACCGGGGGCTTACACGTTCTGTGGAGGCGAATTGAGATTGAAATCTGAATTGTTCCGGTTTGGGCGACCCGCCAGCGCCCGTAAAACCGTCAGCCAATCGCCAGGCAATCCCGCCCGCAAAGCGTTGGCCGCGCCCAATGGCCCCTCCCTCGGTCGTGTTTCCGCCGCAACTTGAGAGCCGCCGCCGGGCCGCGTCTGCCGGGTTCCCCCCTTGACAACCTGGGGCCGTGCAATAAAGTTAAGGCTCCTACGGCTTCCCCTTCAGCCTTTGGTTGAAGGTTTCCCGCGAAGCCAGAAAGGGGGCCTGGAGGCCCCCTTCCTTTGTACCCCGGGCCGTCGTTGCGGCGGGACGCCAAAGCGCGGGCCACCTTTTTTAATTGGGCCCGGGCGCAATTCAGGCTTCAATGGGCGGACGACATGAAGCCCACGACTTATTGCCTTATCGGATCGCCTTGCAAAGCGGCTGCCCGCGCGGCGGCCTGGATGCTGCCGTTGCTCGGCCTGCTGCTGGCGGGCGCGAACCTTGCCGCCGCGACGCCGTCCTTTGTGGCCGCCAAACCGCTCTGGCCCAAAGGGCGCGAGACCGAGAAGAACATCACCGTCGGATTCCGCGCCAGCTTCAACGCGCCCGCGCGGGACAAGGTTCTGCTGCGCGCCACGGGCAGCTCGATCTACCGGGTTTTTCTTAACGGCCAGTTCCTGGCGCACGGCCCCGCCCGCGGCCCGCATGGCTTTTTCCGGGTGGACGAGTGGGACCTCACCGACAAGCTCAAGCCGGGCGCAAACGTCGTCGCCTTCGAGGTGGCCGGCTACAACGCCAACAGCTATTACCTGCTGGACCAGCCCTCCTTCCTGCAGGCCGAAGTCATCGTGGGCGGCCGGGTTCTGGCCGCCACGGGCGGCAAAGGCGAGCCGTTCACCGCCCTTTTGCTGCCGGAGCGGGTGCAAAAGGTGCAGCGCTACAGTTTTCAGCGCCCCTTCTCGGAGGCCTACCAGCTCGCGCCTGGCTACAGCCGCTGGCGCACCGAGCCAATTCCCAAGTCCGCCGCGGCCAAAGTCGCGGTCCTGCCCGACCGGGCGCTGCTGCCCCGCCGCGTGGATTATCCCGACTACGCCGTTCGCCAGCCTTCCTGGCTCGTATCCCAGGGGCAGGTCAAAACCGGTCTCAAGGTGGAGCACCCCTGGAAGGATCGTTCCCTCACGGCCATCGGCCCGAAGCTCGGCGGCTACCCGGAAAAGGAGCTGGCGATCATTCCCTCGCTGGAATTGCAAACCCTCACCAACGCCACCCGCCAGCCCGTCAACCGGCCCTGGACGCCCGCCGACTCCCAGGTGCTCCCCACCCACGGTTACCAGATCGTGGACTTCGGCTGCAATCTCACCGGCTTTCTCGGCGCGCGGATTAACTGCCGCCGCCCCACCCGCCTGTTTTTCACCTTTGATGAAATTCTCGTCCGCGACGACGTGGACTTCAAGCGCCTCGGCTGCGTGAACATCGTGAGCTATGAGTTGCAGCCGGGCAGCTACGAGCTGGAATCCATCGAGCCGTACACCTGCCGCTACCTCAAGCTCATCGTGCTCGAGGGCGAGTGCGAGGTCCGGAGCCTGTATCTCCGCGAATACGCCGGCGCCGGCCTGGCGCGGGCCCAGTTCGCCGCCAGCGACGAACGGCTCAACCGCCTCTTCGCCGCCGGCGTCGAGACCTTCCGCCAGAACGCCCTCGACCTCTTCATGGACTGCCCCTCGCGCGAGCGCGCCGGCTGGCTCTGCGACAGCTTCTTCACCGCCCGCGTCGCCAAAGATCTTTGCGGCGACACCCGCATCGAGCAAACCTTCCTCGAAAACTACTCCCTGCCGCCGCGCTTCCAGCATCTGCCCGACGGCATGCTGCCCATGTGCTACCCCGCCGACCATAACGACGGCGTGTTCATCCCCAACTGGGCGCTCTGGTTCGTCGTCGAGCTGGAGGAATACCTGGCCCGCAGCGGCGACCGCGTTCTGGTGGACGCCCTCCGCCCCCGCGTGCTGCGCCTGCTGGATTATTTTAAGAAGTTCCGCAACGACGACGGCCTGCTGGAGAAGCTCGAGAGCTGGGTTTTCGTCGAGTGGTCCGCCGCCAACTCGTTCGTGCAGGATGTCAATTACCCCTCCAACATGCTCTACGCCCGGGCCCTCGAGGCGGCGGGCCGAATCTACGGCCTCACCGATCTCGTGGACGACGCCGAACGCATCCGCGAAACCATCCGCCACCAGTCTTTCCAGGGCGGTTTCTTCGTGGACAACGCCCGCCGCGTGAACGGCCGGTTGCAGATTACCACCAATCGCACCGAGGTCGCCCAATACTTCGCCTTCTTCTTCGAGATCGCCAAACCCGAGACGCACTCCGAGCTGTGGCAGCGCCTGGTCCGGGACTTCGGCCCCCAGCGCAAGCAGACCAGGGCCTTCCCCGAAGTCCACCCCGCCAACGCCTTCATCGGCAACGTCTTGCGCCTCGAACTGCTGTCCCGCTACGGCCTGTGCCAGCAGTTGCTCGATGAATCCCTCGCCTACCAGCTCTACATGGCCGACCGCACCGGCACCCTGTGGGAAAACGACGGCGCCTACGCCAGTTGCAACCACGGCTTCGCCGCCCACGGCGCCGTCCGCGTCCTTTACCGCGACGTGCTGGGCCTGCGCGAAGTGGATACCGTCAACCGCGCCGTCCAACTCCGCTTCACCGACTCGCGCCTCGACTGGTGCGAAGGCCGCTACCCGACCGCGGACGGCCCCGTCACGCTGCGCTGGCGCAAGGACGGCGGCCGGCTCCTCTACCAGGTCAGCGCCCCCGCCGGCTACGTCATCAAGGCGGAAAACCGCAGCCAACTGGAAGCTGTGCGCCAGCCTTGAGCCGGTGCGGAAACTTTCCTCCGCCAGGCGCGGGCGCGGCCCGGGCGGGCAGCCGGCTCCGGAAGCCGGGGCGCGGCGGCGCGGGCAAATGCCGGGTTGCCCCGGTCGCTTTTGGCCTTTCACCCCGCCCCGGCGCGCGATAGGCTGCCCTCCGCATGGCAACCCCGTTGAATACACGGACATGAAGACGGTCCTGGCAACACTCGGCGCCGCCCTGCTGCTGGCGGGCGGGACGCTGCCGCCGGCCCGGGCAGCCGAGGCCGCGTCCGGCGCGTCCGGGAAACCCCTCTTCAACGGCAAAGACCTGTCCGGCTGGGTGCCGATGCACGGCGGGTCTTTCACCGTCACCAACGGCCTCCTCCGCCTCGTCGGCGGCATGGGATGGCTGCGCACGGAGAAGCCCTATGCCGACTTCATTTTGGAAGTTGAATGGCGGGCCCGGGAGCCGGGATACGACAGCGGCATTTTCCTGCGCGCCGGACTCGAGGGCAAACCCTGGCCCCAGGACGGCTGGCAGGTGAACCTGGCGCGCAACGCGCTGGGCGGGCTGGTGAAAGGCAATAAAACCATCGTGCCGGCGGAGACGCCTCCCCTGCCGGTGAATCAGTGGGTCAAGTTCCGCCTTGAAGCGCGGGGCCGGAAAATCACGCTGGAGGTGGATGGCGAACGGGCCTGGGAGTTCCACGAACTGGATGTCCCGCGCGGCTACCTTGGCCTCCAGGCCGAGAATAAAGCTTTCGACTTCCGCAACCTGCGCCTTCAGGAACTGCCGCCGGAACCCCAGCCCGCCGGGCAATAACCGGCGGCGGCGGCGTCGGGGGCCGGCCCGCCCGCCCCGGGTCAGCGCCGGGCAACGCCCCGCGCCGCGCGGGGAGCGCGGTTATTCCAAGAGGGTCAGGACGTTGGTCAGCCCGCCGCCCACCAACGTAGCGCTTTCCTGGTCTATCCTGGCCACCCGGAAATCGCGAACCTTGTCGCCCAGGAAAACCAGTTTGCCGTTAATCATGGCCGAGGGACGCCGGGGATCGAAGATAATGGCCTGCAGCCGCAGGGGCGGCGGTTTGGGCAAAGCGGGGGCCACGGCCGGCTCGGCCTCGGCAGGTTGCGCTTCCGGGGCCGCCGCAACCGCCAACGCCGCCGGCGCGGGCGCGGGTTCGGCCGCCGCGGGGAGAGCCGGCGCGGTTTCCGGGGTTGCTTGAACGGGCGGCGGCGGCGCCTCCGGCAGCGGCGCCGCTTCGGGCTGCGGGATTGCGGCGGAAGCCGGGAGCGGCGCGGCGGCGGCTTCCGGGATCGGCGCGGTGCGGGCGGTGGCTTCGAGGGCATCGCCGGCATTGCGGAGTTGCGCCCATTGCCAGAGCAGGAGCAGCGCCAGGCAGGCGACGATCGTCAGCGTGACGGGCATTGCCAGGCCCAGGCCGCGCCGGACGTACACCGGGGCGGGTTCAACCGGGCGAAAAGGGAGATTGACCGGCGGCGGGGGGGTCTGTTGTTGCGCCGCTTTGGCCCGCTTCAGGGCGTCATTGATTAAGCTCATGCGTTGATATTTCCTTCCAGTTCCCGCACCGCGCGGCCGACCATGCGGTAATCAATCCGGTCGCTCTGCTGGACAAAGCCCGCCAGCAGGGCCTTGTCGCAGACCGCGTTGACCAGCCGGGGAATGCCCTGGCTGTAATGATGCACCCGCCAGAGCGCCGGGCGCGTAAAATGAGGCGTGCCGTTTCCGCCCGAGACATGAATCCGGTGCTGCACGTAGTGGCTGACTTCGTAGCGGGTCAGCGGCCGCAGATGGTAGCGCACCGTGATGCGCTGGCGGAGCTGGCGGAGCCGCGGGTTGTTCAGCCGGTCGCGCAGCTCCGGCTGCCCAAAGAGGATAATCTGCAGCAGCTTGCGGTCGTCGGTCTCCAGGTTCGAGAGCAGCCGCACCTGCTCGAGCAAATCGTCCGTCAGGTCCTGGGCCTCGTCAATGATCAGCAGCGTTTCCTTGCCGCGCTCGACCTGGCGCAGCAGGAAGTCGTTGATCGCCGCCAGGGTTTCCAGCCGGTCCAGCCCCTTGACGGACAGGCCATATTCCTGCGCGATCGCCTTGACCAGTTCCTCGGCGCTCATGATCGGATTGAGAATCAGGGCGGTGGAGTAATGGTCGTCCAGGTGCTCCAGCATCGCGCGGCAGAGGGTGGTCTTGCCCGCGCCGACCTCGCCGGTCAACTGCACGAACCCCTTGCGCTCGCGAATGCCATAAAGCAGGTGGTTGAACGCTTCCCGGTGCTTGGCGCTGTAAAACAGGAAGCGCGGATTCGGCGTAATGTCGAACGGTGGCGTGGTCAGGCCATAGTATTCCAAGTACACGCTTGCCTGTGTAGCAGAAAGGATGCCTGCGGCCGGACGGCGGCGGTTAAGGCCGGTCCGGACGCCTGCTTTGCGCCGCCAACGCCCCCGCCCGCCCGCCGCGTGCCTCAAAAGCGGGCGGTTCTGTCCATTCCTCAGCCAGCCCGCCCCTCCCCCCGGCCCGGCGGCCGTTCGCCGCCCGGGATTTTCTCATTGCTTTTTGAGCGCCGCAATTCAATATCACCCGTCATGAATATGACCGAATCATGGGCGCGGCGGGTGCTGGTTCTGCTCTGTTTATTGGGTGCCTGCCGGGCGCTGGCCGATCTGCCGCCCGCGCCGGCGGCCGCCGCCGGTTCCGAGGCCATCCCGGTGACGCCGCCGGAGCCCGTCATTTTCCCGCTGCCGCCGCCGGTGATCTGGCTCGCTCCCCATGCGAACACCAGCCTGGACTTCAACGTTGCGGTGGGCAGCCAGTTTACCTGCCGGTGGCTGCATAACGGCCGGCCGCTCGCCGGCGCCGCGGGAACCCGCCTGGACATCACGGACTTCAAGGCAGCCCAGGCGGGCGTCTATACCCTGGAGGTCTCCAACCCCTATGGAAGCACGAAGGCCACCACCGTGCTCCGGCTCCTGAACAGCCCGGTCGTCCAGGTGGACGGCGCCATCCCGGCCCAAGCCACGGTGACCCGCACCAACACGGCGGAAATCACGCTGAGCAGCGGGTTTGGCTCCGACGCGGCAATCTACTACACCCTCGACGGCAGTGATCCGGATTTCACCGCCACGCTGTATGCGGGGGCGTTCCCCCTCTACAACAGCGCCACGGTGCGCGCCATGGCCTATAACTTCGCGCATTCCCAATGGGCGGAAGCCGCGCCCGTCCGCGTCGAAATCTGGCCGGCCTACCCGCTCCACGTCACCACCGCGGGCCCCGGCAGCGTTCATCTCTCCCCGGCGTCGGTCATCGCCACGAACTACTACCCCAGCAATGCGGTCGTCCAACTCACCGCCACGGCCACCAACGGCTGGGGATTCATCGCCTGGAGCGGCGACATCACCGCCGACGCCGCCACCACGACGGTGCTGATGGATCGCCCCCGCGAGGTGCAGGCGGTATTCGGGCAGTTCCCCCTGCTGGCCACCACCCGGGGCGGCGGCACCATCCACGTTTCCCCCGCCGCCCACAGCAGCAGCAATATCTACGCGGGCCGGACGCTCGTCACGCTCACCGCCACCCCGCTCAAGGGCTGGTCGTTCATTCACTGGACCGGGGACAGCACCGCCACCAGCGCGGTGACGCAAGTGCTGCTGGATCAACCCCGATCCGTGCAGGCGGTTTTTGGCGCTCCCTTGAACCTCTTTACCAACGGCAACGGGCAGGTGCTGGTGGACCCGCCGACCGGCCCCTACTTGTTTGGCTCGACCATCCAACTCACGCCGGTGCCGGGCGAGGGCTATGAGTTCTTTGGCTGGGCCAACGCCGCCAGCGGCAAATCCAACCCGCTGAGCTTCCCGGTCGTCACCTTGCCGGACATTACCGCCCTCTTCGCGGTACCCAAGACCAGCCCGCCCAAAGTCGAGGTCAACCTCGGCCCGTAACCCGCCGGCGCGGGGAACCCGCCCGCACGCCTGGCCAAAGCGCCCGGACGGCTTTTACCAGGGCCGCCGCCTGCGACGGCGTACCGATGGTGACGCGCAGATAATCGCTGACCGCCGGATCGCTAAACCACCGCACCAGAACCTTGCGCGCGCGCAGCTTCGCCAGCCAGTCCCGGGCCGCCCACCCCGGCGGGCGAACGAGGATGAAGTTCGTCTGGCTGGGGAAGACCTGGAATCCCAGGGCCGCCAGTTCCCGGCTCAGCCACTGGCGCGTGGCGATAATCTCGCGGAAATGGGCGCGGTAGTAAGGCAGATGGTCCAGCGTCGCGGCGGCGGCGACCTGGCCCAGGCCGTTGACGTTGTAGCTGTCCCGAATCTTATGCAGGGCGGCGATGAGCTCCGGGTGCCCCACCAGATAGCCCACCCGTTGGAAGCAGAGCGAATACGCCTTCGAAAACGTCCGCGCCACCAGCACCTGCCGATGCCGCAGCGCCAGCGCCAGCGCCTGCTCGCGGGCGAAATCCACATACGCCTCGTCCAGCACGATCACCCCGCGCTGCGCGCGGCAAAGCGCCGCCAGTTGCGCCGTGCGGTAGCCCCGGCCGCTCGGCGCGTGGGGCGTGGTCACGAACGTCAGCGCCGCGTGGAAGTCCCAGCGGCCCGCGCGCCGCAGACGGGCCGGCGTGGGCAGCGCGAAATCGGCGTCGAGCGGCACCGGGTTGGCCGTCGCGCCGTGAATCGCGGCCAGCACCGGGTAGAGGGAATAGCTGGGATGAAAAAACTGAACGCGGGACGGGGAGGCGCGCCGCCGCCCCGCCGCCGGCTCCACGAACGCCCGCACCGCCAGCGCCAGCAGTTCGTCCGAACCGTTGCCGACCAGGATATTCTCGACGCGGCAGCGGTGCAGCCGCGCCAGCTTCCGGCGCAGTTCCTCGGCGGTCGGGTCGGGATACAGCCGCAGCCGCCCGTCCACCGCCGCCCGCGTCGCCGCCAGCACCCCGGGCGCGGGCGGGTAAGGGTTTTCGTTGGTGTTGAGCTTGATCAGGCCCGGGGTGCGGGGCTGCTCGCCGGGAACGTAGGCCCGCAGCGCGCGCACCCGGGGAGGAATCAGCGCGGGCGGACGGCGGGAGGAGGTTGAACGCATAGCGCGGCGCGGCGGCTCAGGCGCCCAGCCGGATTTCCGCGCTGCGGCCGTGCGCGCTCAGGCCCTCCAGTTCGGCAAACTTCCGCACCGCCGGGAGCGCCCGGCGCAGCGCCGTCCGCGGGTATTCCACAAGGCTGGTGCGCCGCTGGAACTGGTCCACCGTCAGGCCGGCAAAGGACGCGCCCGCGCCGCCGGTGGGCAGGGTGTGGTTCGGGCCCGCCACGTAATCGCCCAGCACCGTGGGCGTCCAGGGCCCCAGAAAGACCGCGCCGGCGGTGGTGAGGCGCTCCGCGACCCGCCGCGGGTTGCGCAGCATGACTTCACAATGCTCCGGGGCCAGGTGATTCGCCAGCGCCACCGCCTCGTCCAGCGTCCGGACCTGGATGAGCCAGCCGTTGCGCGCCAGCACCTGGCGGGTTAAATCCCGGCGCGGCAGCCGGGCGCACTGTTGCTTGATTTCCCGCTCCACCGCCTTGAGCAGCCGCGGGGAGGTCGTCGCCAGCCAGACCCGCTCGTGGCCGGTGCCGTGCTCGGCCTGCGCCAGCATGTCCGCCGCGACCCATTTCGGGTTGGCCGTGTCGTCCGCCAGGACCAGTAACTCGCTCGGCCCGGGCAACAGGTCAATGGCCACCCGCCCGAACACCAGCCGCTTGGCCGCCACCACGTAGGCGTTGCCCGGGCCGAATATCTTTTGCACGCGCCGGATGGTGGCCGTGCCGCAGGCCAGCGCCGCGATGGCCTGCGCGCCGCCCACCCGGTAAATCTCCGTCGCGCCCGCCGCCCGCGCCGCAAACAGCACCGCCGGGTTCAGGCTCCCGTCCCGGCCGCAGGGGGTGCAGACGACGATCTCCGGGCAGCCCGCCACCCGGGCCAGCGTCACCGTCATCAGCGCCGTCGAAACCAGCGGCGCCGTGCCCCCCGGAATATAAACGCCCACCCGCTGGAAGGGATCAAACTTCTCGCCCACCCGCGCCCCGTGGGAGTTGCGCATCTCCCAGTTCCGGCGCCGCGACCGCCGCGCGAACGCCGCGATGTTTTTATCCGCCTCGGCCACCGCCGCGCGCAGCGCCGCGTCCGCCTTGAGCGCGGCGGCCATCAGCTCCGCCCGCGTCACCGGGAGTTGATCCGCGCGCAGCCGGGCGCCGTCGAAGCGCTCGGTCAGCTCCAGCAACGCCGCGTCCCCGCGCGCCCGCACATCGTCCAGGATGGCGCGCGTCCGCTGCTCGATGGCCGGATCGAACAGGCTGGAAGCGGCGGCCAGCGCGCGCAGCCGCCGGCGGAAGCTGGCGTCGGTGTGACGAATAACTTTCATGGGCCGCAGGCTAAAGCAAGCCCGGGCGGAAGTCAAAAAGGCAGTCCCGCCTTGTTGCGCCGGCGCCGTTCTGGTTGAATGCGCCCATGCGCAATCCCATCCTCGCGGCGCTGGATGTGCCCACCGCGGACGAAGCCCTGCGGCTGGTGCGGCAGCTCGCCCCGGTCTGCGGCGGCTTCAAAGTCGGCAGCGAGCTGTTTACCGCCGCCGGCCCCGGCATCGTCCGGCAAATCCGCGGCCAGAACGCCGCGGTCTTCCTCGACCTCAAGTTCCACGACATCCCTCATACCGTCGCGCGCGCGGTGGCCGCCGCCACGCGGCTGGGGGTGCAAATGCTCACGGTGCATGCCGGCGGCGGAAGGTCCATGCTCCAGGCCGCCGAACAGGCCGCCCGGGAAACCGCCGCCCAAATGGGCCAGCCCCCTCCGCTGGTGCTGGGCGTCACGGTGCTGACCAGCCTTGATGACGAAGCCCTCGGCCAAATCGGCTGCGAACCCCACGCCGGCCGCCAGGTCCTGCGCCTGGCGCAACTGGCCGCCCAGGCCGGCTTGCGCGGCCTGGTCTGCTCCCCGCACGAAATCACCGAACTCCGCCAATCCCTCCCCTCCGCCCTGCAACTGGTCATCCCCGGCATCCGGCCCGGCACCGTGGCCGGGGACGATCAAAAACGCACCCTCACCCCGCGCGCGGCGCTCGCCCGGGGCGCCAACTGGCTGGTGATTGGCCGGCCGATCTGCGCCGCCCCTAACCCGCGCGCCGCCGCCGAGCAGATTCTCAACGACCTCGCCAGCCCTTAACCCCCGCTGCCGCCCGCAACCCCCATCCCCATGACCGCCCCCACGAAAACCGCGCTCCCCGCGCTCTCCCGGCGGGCCATGATGCGCTGCTCGGTGCAGGCCACCGCCAGCCTGGCCCTGGCAACCCACTGCGCGCCGCTCCTGGCCGCGCCGCGCCGGCGGCGCTTCAAGATCGGCGCGTGCGACTGGTCCCTCGGCAAACAGGCCGACCCGGGCGCCTTCGCGCTCGCCCGGCAGATCGGCCTGGACGGCGTGCAGGTCAGCCTGGGCACCGCCAGCGACGATATGCGGCTCCGCCAGCCCGGCGCGCAGCGGCAATACCGGGACGCCGCCCGCCAGGCCGGCCTGGAAATCGCCTCGCTGGCCATCGGCGAGTTGAATCACGTGCCCTACAAAAGCGATCCCCGCGCCGTCCCCTGGGTGCGCGGCAGCATTGACGCCGCCCGGGCCCTGGGCGTGCGCGTCATCCTCCTGGCCTTCTTCCACCGGGGCGACTTGCGCGACGACCCGGCGGGCGTGGAGGAAGTCGTCCGCCGCCTCAAAGCCGTCGCGCCCCGGGCGGAAAAGGCCGGCGTCACGCTGGGCATCGAAAGCTGGCTCAGCGCCGGGCAGCACCTCGACCTCCTGCAGCGCGTGGGCTCCCCGGCCGTGCGGGTCTATTACGATGTCTGCAACGCCAACGACCGGGGCTACGACCTCTACGAGGAAATCCGCATGCTGGGCCCGCGCATCTGCGAGCTGCACGCCAAGGAAAACGGCGCGCTGCTGGGCCAGGGCAAGGTGGACTTCCACAAAGTCCGCGCCGCCCTGGACGACATCGGCTACCGCGGCTGGATTCAAATCGAGGGCGCCCTCCCGCCCGGCCAGCCGCTGCTGGAAAGCTACCAGGCCAACTGCCGGTTCCTCCGCGGCGTCCTGGCCTGAGCGCGCGGGCGCTACGGCGCCGGCTCGACCGTCTCCACGATCAGCGGCGGCGCGGCCACCGGCTGCGCGGCCACCTCGAAGGCGGCCTTCAACCGGGCGCGCGCGGCATCCGCCTGCGCCGCGTCGGCGGCGTGAACCCGCGCCAGCACCCCCCCGGCGGGAACGGCCTCGCCGATTTTGGCCAGCGCGTCAACCCCCACGTCGTAGTTGATGCCCGCCTCCTTGGTAAAGCGCCCCCCGCCCAGGTCGCGCACCACTTCGCCGATGATGCGGGCGTCGCAGCGCGCGACAAAACCCGCCGCCGGCGCCTTCAACGCCGCCACCACCGGCGCGGTGTGATCCCGGGCCAGCTTCCCGGCAAAGGCCGCGAGATCCGCCCCCTGCGCGGCGATCATCTCGTCCCACTTCCGCCGCGGCTGGCCGGAATCCAGGCACGCGGCGGCCTGCGCGCGCGCGGCGTCCAGGGTCGCCGCCTTGCCGGTCTGAACGAGCAGGTGGGCGGCGCACGCGAGCACCAGCTCGCGCAAATCCCCGGGCCCCCGGCCGTCCAGGCAGAGCACGGATTCCTTGACTTCGAGCCAGTTGCCGGCGGCGCGGCCCAGCGGCGTCTCCATGTTCGTGAGCAGCGCCCGGGTGTTGACGCCGCACTCGGCGCTCAGCGTCACCAGCGCGCGGGCCAGCGCGCGCGCCTTTTCCCGCGTGGGCATGAACGCCGCCGCGCCAAACTTCACGTCCAGCACCAGCGCGCCGAGCCCCTCGGCCAGTTTCTTGGACAGGATGGACGCCACGATCAGCGGGATGGACGGCACCGTGGCCGTGGCGTCGCGCAGCGCATACAGCTCCTTGTCCGCCGGCACCATGCGCTCGGTCTGGCCCCCGATGACGCACCCCACGCGCTGCACCAGCTCCACGATGCGCCCGGCGGGGGGCAGGCTCTGAAAACCCGGAATCGAATCCAGCTTGTCCAGCGTGCCGCCGGTGATGCCAAGGCCGCGCCCCGAAATCATCGGCACCCGGAACCCCAGGCACGCCAGCAGCGGCGCCAGCGGCAGCGACACCTTGTCCCCGATCCCCCCGGTCGAATGTTTGTCCACCAGCGGCCGCGGGTCCGGCGGAAATTGCAGCACCTCCCCCGAGTCGCGCATGGCCAGCGTCAGCGCCCGGGTCTCCGCGGTCGTCAAGCCGCGGAAATACACCGCCATGAGAAAGGCGGCCACCTGGTAGCTCGGGATTTGCCCGGCGGTGTAGGCCCGGATGAACTCCTGGATTTGCTCCGCGGCCAGCTCCTGGCCCTCGCGCTTGGCTTCGATTAATGGCAGAAAGTGCACCGGCGCAAAGTCGCAAACCCGCGCCCGAAGGCAATGCCAAACTGCGCCGCCGCCAAAGCGCAAACTGGAGTTGGCAACGGCGGCGGAAAGATTTAACTTACTGAAGCCGCGCCGATTTGGCCGCGGCCTGATGATGAAAACCGCCTTCGCGCTTGCGTTTGTGCTGCTGGCATGGCCCGCCGCCGCCGCCGAGGCCCAGCCCGGCCCGTCCATCTACGAGGCCCCGCCGCCCCCGGCGCCCGACAACCCGATTGACCAGCAGGTCCGGGAGCGGTTGTCCACCCTGGGCATCCCGCCGACGCTCTGCTCCGACGCCGTGTTCATCCGGCGCGTCAGCCTGGACCTCCTCGGCAAACTGCCCACCGCCGCCGAAGCCCGCGCCTTCATCACCGACCCCGACACCGCAAACAAACGCCGCCGCCTCATTGACCGCTGGCTCCAGCGCGAGGAGTTCGCCGATTACTGGGCGATGAAGTGGGGCGACCTCCTCCGCATCAAGGCCGAGTTCCCGGTCAACCTCTGGCCCAACGCCGCCCAGGCCTACCATCGCTGGGTCCGCGCCGCCCTCGCCCGCAACCAGCCCTACGACCAGTTCGCCCGCGAACTGCTCACCGCCAGCGGCAGCAACTTCCGCGTCGGCCCGGTCAACTTCTACCGCGCCCTCCCCAACCGCACCCCGGAAGGCATCGCCGCCGGCGCCGCCCTCATCTTCATGGGCACGCGCACCGACGCCTGGCCGGAATCCCAGCTCGCCGGGCTGGCGGCCTGCTTCTCCCAGGTCGGCTACAAGCCCACGCGCGAGTGGAAGGAGGAAATCGTCTTCTGGGACCCGCTGAAAGACATCCCCGAAGCCACCAACGGCCTCGCCGTCCTCCCGCCGCCGCCCCGCTCCAACGCCCCGCCCCGCACCGCCGTCTTTCCCGACGGCACGCGCGCCCCGCTCTCCGCCGAGCGCGACCCCCGCGAGGTCTTTGCCGACTGGCTCACCGCTCCCGGCAACCCCTGGTTCGCCCGCAATATCGCCAACCGCGTCTGGGCCTGGCTCCTGGGCCGCGGCCTCATCCACGAGCCGGACGACCTCCGCCCGGACAACCCGCCCAGCAACCCCGCGCTCCTGGCCTATCTCGAAAAGGAGCTGGTCGCCAGCCACTACGACCTCAAGCATCTTTTCCGGATCATCCTCAACTCCCAAACCTACCAGTCCTCCTCCCTGCCCCGGGGCGACGTCGCGCTGGCCGAAGCCAACCAGGGCTGCTACGTCCTGCGCCGCCTCGAGGCCGAGGTGCTGATTGACGCCATCAACCAAATCACCGGCACGTCCGACCTCTACACCAGCGCCATCCCGGAGCCGTTCACTTACATCCCCTCCGACCAGCCCGCCGTGGCCCTGGCCGACGGCAGCATCACCAGCCCGTTCCTCGCCCTGTTCGGCCGCTCCGCCCGCGCCACCGGCATGGAAAACGAGCGCATCAACAAGATGCTCCCGCCGCAGTGGCTCCACCTGCTCAACTCCAGCCACATCCAGCGCAAGCTCGAACAAGGCCCCGGCCTCCGCGCCCTGGGCGCCCCGCCCCGCCAGCCCCGGGTCATCGCCACCAACCTCTACCTCGCCATCCTCTCCCGCTTCCCCTCCCCCGACGAACTTAAAGTCCTCGAAAATTATATCCGCTCCGCCCGCCTCAAATCCGAGCCGCGGCGCGAGCATTTGGTGGACATCGCCTGGGCGTTGATCAACAGCCCCGAATTCATCTACCGCCATTAAGCATGCTGACCCTCCTCTCCCATACCCATTCCTCCGTCAAATTATGAGCCGCCAACCCTCTCCCCCCCGACCGCCCGCGCCCGCCGCGCCCCTGGGCCTGTCGCTCCACCTGCCGCTCTCCCGCCGCCAGGCCTTGCGCCTCAGCCTCTTCAGCACCGCCGGCTTGCTCGTGAGCCCCCGCCACCTGTTCGGCGCCGCCGCGCCCGCGCCCGCCGCCGCGTCCGCCGCCGCCGGCCCCGCCGTCCGCAAAGCCAAATCCATCATCCAGATTTTCCTCTGGGGCGGCATGTCCCACAACGACACCTGGGATCCCAAGCCCGACGCCGGCTACGACTACAACGGGCCGATGAAAACCTTTCTGCCCACCAACGTCCCGGGCATCACCCTCAGCGAATGGTTCCCGCGGCTGGCCAAACAGGCCGACAAGTTCGCCCTCATCCGCAGCATGACCCACCGCAACAACGGGCATGAAACCGCCGCCTACCTCATGCAAACCGCCCACGCCCCCGGCGGCCGCCTCGCCTACCCCAGCGTCGGCGCGGTCTTCGCCTATCTCCGCAGCGAAGATTACCAGGGCCTGATCCCGCCCTACGTCGTGCTCACCCAGCCCCAGGGCCGGTTCTCCGAAGAGGGATTCCTCGGCCCGCGCTTCAAGCCGTTCGCCACCGGCGGCGATCCCAACGCCAGCCGCTTCGAGGTGGAAGGGGTGGTCGCCCGCGGCATCAGCGACGACCGCCAGAAAAACCGGCGCGACCTGCTCGAGCAACTTAACACCCTGGGCCGGGCCGCCGCCGCCAACCCGCTCATGGCCGCGTCCGAGGAAGCCAAACAAAACGCCTACGGCCTCATCCTCGGCGAAGGCCGCGCCGTGTTCGACCTGGGACGCGAAAAACCCGAGCTGCGCGACCTCTACGGCCGCCACACCTTCGGCCAGGATTGCCTCGCCGCCCGCCGCCTGGTCGAGGCCGGCGTCCCGTACATCGTCATCAATTACCCCGGCGGCTGGGACACCCACAAAGACCACTTCCAAACCATGAACCGGCAATGCCCCCAGCTCGACCAGGGCCTGGCCGCGCTGCTCCAGGACCTCCACCAGCGCGGCTTGCTCGACTCGACCCTCGTCTGGTGCTCCGGCGAGTTCGGCCGCACGCCCAAAATTGACTGGCAGCCGCCCTGGAACGGCGGCCGCAACCACTACGGCAATGTCTTCACCGTCCTGGTCGCCGGCGGCGGCTTCAAAGGCGGCCAGGTCGTCGGCGCGTCCACCGCCAAAGCCGAGGAAGTCCAGGACCGCCCCGTCTATCCCGCCGACCTGCTCGGCAGCATCTACCACCTCGGCGGCCTGGACCCCAACGCCAAACTGCCGCATCCCATGGGCCTCGACGCTTTTGTGCTGCCCTCCGCCGCGGAGGGCGTCAAGTCCGCCGGCCTGCTCACCGAAATCATGTAGCCCCCGCCCCGCGCCTGCCATGCCGCTCTCCGCTCTCTCTCGCGCCGCCGCCCTCCTGGCCGCCGCGCTCCTGGCCGCCGCGCTCCCCGCCCGGGCCCAGCCCCGCCCCTACGTCGGCTTCGTCTATCCCGCCGGCGGTCAGCAAGGCACTACCTTTGCCGTCAAACTGGGCGGCCAGAACCTGAACGACGCCCGCGAGGCGCGCGTCACCGGCACGGGCGTCTCCGCCCGCGTCGTCGAATGTTATCGGCGGCTCAACAACCAGGAAATGAACCTCCTCAACGAGCAGCTCCGGCAGCTCAAACGAACCACCTCCGCCTCCGACGCCGCCGTGATGAACGCGGACACCCCCATGATGGCGGCCCCCCTGACGCCCGCGCCCGCGTCCGCTTCGCCGCCCGGCGCCGCCCCCGGGGCCGCCCCCGCCGCCGCCGACCGCCAGCTCATGGCGCGCATCGAAAAGCGCGCCGCCGAATACTGCAACCGCCCCGCCAGCGCCGCCCTGGCCTGCCTGGTCTTCCTCGAAGTCACGATCGCCCCCGACGCGCAACCCGGCGCGCGCGAACTCCGCATCCGCACCCCCCTGGGCCTGTCCAACCCGATGGTCTTCCACGTTGGCCAACTGCCCGAGCATACCCGCCCCCCCATGCTCACCAGCAGCCAGCAGGTGCTGGGCAAGGAAGCCCTCTCCCTGCGCCGGCGCCCGCCCGAAGAAGCCCTGGTGCGCGTCTCCCTCCCCTGCGTCCTCAACGGCCAGGTCGCCTCCGGCGAAATCAACCAATACCGCTTCACCGCCCGCAAGGGCCAGCGCCTCGTCATCACCACCCAGGCCCGCCAGCTCGTCCCCTTCATCGCCGACGCCGTCCCCGGCTGGTTCCAGCCGGTCCTGCTCCTGCGCGACGCCGCCGGCCGGGAAATCGCCTACCAGGACGACTACCGCTTCAACCCCGACCCCACCCTTCTTTGCCAGGTGCCCCGCGACGGAGATTACATCCTCAGCATCTACGACAGCCTCTACCGCGGGCGCGAGGATTTCGTCTATCGCCTCAGCCTGGGCGAGCTGCCGTTCATCACCAGCATCTTCCCCCTCGGCGCCTCAACCAACGCGGCGCCTCCCATCCGCGCCCAGGGCTGGAACCTCGACAGCCACCGGCTGGCGCCCCCGCCCGCCGGCGCCGGCCCCGGCATCCATTTCCTGACCGCGCGCAAGCAAGACCTCCTGTCCCCCCCCGTCCCCTTCGCGCTGGACGCCCTGCCCGACCGCGCCGAACAGGAACCCAACCAGCCCCAGGAGCGCGCCCAGCCGGTCTCCCTGCCCATCATGATTAACGGGCACATCAACCAGCCCGGCGACGAGGACCTGTTCCGCTTCACTGGCCGCGCCGGCCAGACCATCGCCGCCGAAGTCTTCGCCCGCCGCCTCGCCTCCCCGCTCGATTCCATCCTCAAACTGACCGACAGCGCCGGCCGCCTCCTGGCCTGGAACGACGACTGCGAAGACTTCGCCGCGGGCATCAACACCCACCATGCCGATTCCTTTCTCCTGGCCACCCTGCCCGCCGACGGCGACTACTGCATTCATCTCGGCGACATCGCCCGCCACGCCGGCCCCGAATACGCCTACCGCCTCTGCCTCCGCCCGGCCCGGCCCGATTTCGACCTCCGCGTGGTCCCCTCCAGCGTCAATCTCCGCCCCCGATCCTCCGCCGCGCTCAGCGTCCACGTCCTCCGGCGCGAGGGCTTCACCGGCCCCATCAAAATCTCCCTCGCCGACCCGCCTCCCGGATTCTTCGCCAACCCGGTCTTCCTGTCCGGCACCCAAACCGTCGCCCGCCTGAGCTTGAAAACCTCGCTGCTTGAAACCCCCGAACCCGTCCGCCTCACCCTCGCCGGCACCGCCAAAATCGGCAACCGCCAGGTCTCCCGCATCGCCGTCCCCGCCGAAGACCGCATGCAGGCGTTCCTCTGGCGGCATCTCGTTCCCGCTTCGGAACTCCTCGCCACCGTTTACAATCCCGCCGCGCCGCCCCCGCCCGGACGCCCCCTGCCCACTCTCCCGCCCGCGCCGCTCGCCGGAACCACCACCAACTCGTCCGGCGACAAACCCAAATTCACCCGGCAACAAATCGCCAGACGCCTCCGCGAGTTGAATTCCCTCTTCCAGGAAAACCTCCTCACCGAAGACTTCTACCTCCGCAAAGTCGCCGAGTGCGAACCCGCCCTCTGATCCCGGCGCCTCCCGTTCCGGGCACCTGCCCATCGGCAGACGCAACTCCCGCCCCCGCATAGGAACCCAAAGGCCGCAAACCATCCCGCCCCTGTTCTTCATCGCGCCGCGGGAGAACGCGCAGCCGGCAAAGGGCGCGGAGCACTGCGCAGGCGCGCGCGGACGGCAAGGGGACGCACTGTGCCGCGCGGAAACACGCAGCGCGCCGAAGCGCCCTCCCGTTCCTTGCCAGCCGCGTGCCCGCACGCGGCGTTCGGGCCAACCAAGAGTCGGATTAGAGTCTCATAAGGCACCCGCTCCCGCCGCCAGCCGCCCCAGCCTCCCCACCCAACCTATGGCTCCCAATAGGCCGTGTACAAGGGGTGTACCAAGGATGCTCAAAGGGGGTTCATGCTTATTTTCCATGCGCTCCTGCCGCGCCTCCGGTGTACTCCCCTTGTACATAGCCTGAGATGACGAAGAAGAAACGGTAGTGCGAGCGGTGGAAGAGGGCGAGGTAGAGGCGGGCTTCGCTTTTTTAACTGGTGCCTTTTCAGTGGCTTGTTGAGATTTGGCTGTGGTCGGGGGCGGGACGATGGCGCTGTGGACCCAGTTCGACCCCTTCCAGCCGTTCCGCGTCTGGCTGGTGACGATAAACACCTTCTGCCCAGGCGACGGTTGCCCAAACCGGGCGGTGTAAAGCTCCGTGATGTCGCTCTGCCCGTTCTGGCTCGGGCTCAACAGGCCCAGATAGTAAACCCGACGGTGCTTCATCCGGCCCGGGCTGCATGGGGCCTGTCCAAAGACCATGATGTCTTCCGTGGCCACCCCGACGTTCAACCGCAGCCGCAGCCCGGCTTCCGGGTCTTGCACGATCTCCAGCCCGGTGACCAGATTGGGGCTGAAGACCACCGGGGCCGGGGGTTCGCTGACGGGCGGCTGGCCGATGCAGTCCAGAACGCTGTTGATGCGGACATAAAATTGCTGGCCGCTGAGGGGCCCGTATTGCCCCACCGACGGCCGGCTGGGAACGGTTTGCGCGGCGGCCACCCAGCGCTGGCGCTGGGCTTCGGTCAGGCTCCGGCCCCAGGCCTGGGAGCAGGCCGCGAAGCTGGCGCGGGCGCGAGCCTGGGCGGGAGACCGGGCATCGCGGGGCATGGTTAACGCCCGGCAACATTGGCCAAAGGGCGTCGAGTAATAGACATAAGCTCCGAGTCGTCCGGAGCGGGGGGAATCGAGTAATTTCATAAGCGTGAAACTTCCATAGTTGTTTGATTGCCAAGCCGGGAGTGCGGCCCGGCGGCCCGCGCGCGCGGGTCAGTTAACCGGGCAGCGGTTTGTCCCCAGCCACCGGAAAAAGGGTATCAGGCCGGTGGCGGCGGTCAACGAAGATAGCAACCCGCCGGATTCGAGCGCGGTGTTGGGAAAGAAGCTGCCAAAGTGGGAGCAACCGGGGCGCGCGCCTTCCGAAGCGGCGCGGGAATGGTCGCTCAGTTTCTGTGGAATGGCTTTCGCCCGGGAGCGGAAAATACCTGGCAAGCCCGGGTCAAGGAGGCGGAGGTTTTCGCGGGTTGTGATTTCGCGGAGGCGAGGCGGCAGGGGTGGCGGGGCCGCGGACGCTCTCAAACGGGAGAGGATGGCTGCCGCGGGAAGGCGGCGGCCCGATAAAAAAAAGGCGGCGGCAGGGTTGCTGCCGCCGCTTTAATCAGACTAGCGTTTTAACGTTTGGCCTTGGCTTTGGCTTTGGCTTTGGCGGCGGGCTTGGCCTTGGCTTTGGCTTTCGCTGCGGGCTTGGCCTTGCAGCAGTTCTTGGTTTTCTTGCTAGCTTTAGCTGCCATTCTGTTTTCCTTTCTACTGGTTCTATTGCTGTGTGTTGTTTGTTGTTTCTGTCTGGTTGCTCCGAAGCAGCCCGGGACGAATGAATGACTGGCTTCGTCTCAGCGCTTCGGACAATTGTTTGCTTCCCGGCGGCGCCCGCCGTTCCACGCGCGCGCGGCCATTTGCCGGCGGCCCGGTTCAAAGATTCCACACGCGGCGCAACGGGCGCGGGCGGGGAGGATGTCTTTGCTGATGATGGATGCAAGGAGCAGGCCAAACCCGCAGGCGGACAGGGTGACGGCGGCAAATCCGGGCGCGTTCAGCGCGGCGGACGGGATCGCCGCCAGGCCCAACGCCAGGAGCAGCAGGCCGCCCCGGGCGGCGGAAGCCTGCCGCGCGGATGACTCCGGTGTGACTCGCGCATGGAGGAAGCTCGCGCCGGCCCACCGCGCCGCGGCACGGACGGCGCGCGGCGGCCGCGCGAACGCCAGCCTTATCCGCCGTCCGTTTTCCCCGTTCGGGGGAGCTTCATCGTTGCCGGTTCTGTTTGTCGTTGACACAACTTCGCCTGCGATTGAATCGAAGATTATCACTCACCGCCAAACGATGCAATACTAAATTACTAACAATTTTACCCGCGATCAGCGCGCGCGATTTGTGCGCGGCGCGCGCGGAAGCGGCGCCGGCGCGGGCCGCGGCGCGCGCTCAATTCATGTGCCGGATGAACTCGTCGGCGCGCGTGATCGAGCGGTTCATGGATTCGAGGAGGCGGGTGATTTCGTCCTGGATGCCGGCGGCTTCGCCTTTGAGCGACGCGACGGCCTGGGCGTTGAGGTTGTGCTTGAGGAAGAGCACGTAATCGTTGAACTGGGCCAGGACGGGCGCCATGCTTTGCTCGGCGTTCGCCAGGGCCTGGTGCATTTCCTCGTAGCGGCGGCGCGTGGCGTCGAGCTGCTGGCGGCTGGCCGCCTGCAGCGACGCGGTGTGGATCTGCTGGATTTCCTTTTCCCATTCCGCGAACAGATCGCCCGCCACGGTTTCCACGTCGCGGATGCGCTGGCGCACCGTCTGGGCGCGCTGGACGCAGCGCTGGTATTCGGTCTTGAGCGCCTGGTGGGCGCGCTCCAGTTCGCCGCCCGAGAAGGCGGTGATTTCCTTGAGCCGGGTGAGCGCGTCGCGGAATTGTTCCTGCGCGGCTTGCTGGCCGTCGCGGGCCGCGGTGACGCGTTTCTTCAGCAGGTCGCGTTTGTGGACGCCGAATTTTTCATAGGCGGCATAGTAGGTGGAGCGGCAGCCGGCGGCGGCGGCCAGGCACAGGAGGGCCAGCGCGATCGCCGGCCACCGGGCGGAACTGGTTTTCATAAGGCTTAGCGCGGGGCGCGGCGCCCGGCGGCCGGGGGCGGGCGTTTATAATTACGCCGTGATTTTATACTTTCGCGGCCGGGGGTCGCAGCCCATACTGGAACGCAGGCTATGGTCGGCCGCCGTTAAACTCAAGCATAGAAAGACAGCGTATGGGTCTGCTCGATTATTTGAAGACGCAACTCCTGGAGATTATCCAGTGGCAGGATGATTCGCGCGACACGATTTCGTGGCGCTTTCCGGATGAGGACAAGGAAATCAAGCGCGGCGCGCAGCTCATTGTGCGCGAGTCGCAGGTGGCGCAGTTTGTGTACCTGGGGCAGTTTGGCGACACGTTCGGCCCGGGCAAACATACGCTCGTCACGGACAACATTCCCATTCTTTCGACGCTCAAGGGCTGGAAGTATGGCTTGGAATCCCCGTTCAAGGCGGATGTCTATTTCGTCAACACGCGCCTGTTCACGGGCAACAAGTGGGGCACGGCCAATCCCATCATGATGCGCGACGCGGATTTCGGCATTGTGCGCGTGCGCGCCTACGGGACGTTTGATTTCCGGGTGGTCGAGCCCCGGTTGTTCCTGAAGGAAGTCGCCGGGACGGACGATCATTTCCGGCTGGATGAGTTTGCCGACACCATGCGCTCGCGCGTGGTCAGCGTGTTCAGCGAGGCCGTGGCCTCGGCGCGCGTGCCGGTGCTGGATGTGGCCGCGCGCTATTCGGAGCTGGGGGCGGCGCTGCTGCCGGCGATCAACCCGGCCATGACGGGCAAATACGGGCTGGAAATCCCGAGCTTCATCATCGAGAACGTGTCGGTGCCGCCGGAGGTCGAGCAGGCCATTGACAAGCGTTCGAGCATGGCGGCGATTGGCAACCTGAATGATTATGTGAAGTTCCAGATGGCCGAGGCCATGACCCGGGGCGGAGGCGAGGCCGGCGGCATGGCGGGCGCCGGCGCGGGTTTGGGCGCGGGCCTGGCGATGGGACAACAGATGGCGGCCGCGCTGGCCGCAGCCCCGGCGGCGGCTCCGGCCGCGCCCGCGGGCGCCCCGCCCCCGGCGGCCGCCGCGGGCGGCTTGCCGGACCTGCTCGGGCCGGCGGAGGTCGCGCGCGCGCTGGGCGTCAGCGAGGCGGACGTGCTGGAGACGCTGGAAAAGGGCGAGCTGAAGGGCAAGAAGATCGGCTCCACCTGGCGCGTCTCCCGGGCCGCGCTGGATGAGTTCCTCAAGAGTTGACGGGGCGGCGCGGCGCCCGGGAGCGGCGGGAGGCTCCCCGGTTACCGGCGCGGCCCCGGGGCGATTTTCGTAACTGGATGCGGCGCCATGGTTGAAGCCACCGCACAGCAAAAGTTCTCCTGCCCGGCCTGCGGCGCCGAGGCACAATGGAATCCCGCCCGGCAGGCGCTGATCTGCGCCTTTTGCGGCACGACTTCGCCCGCGCAGGTCAAGCTGGACGCCACCGGCGGGCAAACCATCCAGGAGCATGACCTGGTCCGCGCGTTGCGGGCGATCCCCGATGACGCGCGCGGGTGGCAGGCGCGGAAGACCTCGGTGCGCTGCCAGAGCTGCCAGGCCATTTCCGTTTTCGATCCCGAGCGCGTGGGGCAGCGGTGTGATTTCTGCGGTTCTTCCGCGCTGGTGCCGTATGAGGAGATCAAAGCGGCGTTCCGGCCCGAAAGCCTCTTGCCGATGCAGGTCAGCGAGGCCCAAATCCGGGAGACGATTCGCGAGTGGTATCGCAGCCGCTGGTTCGCGCCCAACCGGCTCCGGCGCGCCGCGCTGACCGACACCGTCAAGGGGCTGTATATTCCGTATTGGACGTTCGACGCCCAGGCGCACGCGGATTGGACGGCGGAATCGGGCTACTATTATTTTGAGACGGAGACTTACCGGGACGCCGCCGGCAAGCTCCAGACCCGGCAGGTGCGGAAGGTGCGCTGGCAGCCGTCCGCGGGGGAGGTGGACCAGTTCTTCGATGATGAGCTGGTGGCCGCTTCGCGCGGGGTGCAGCCGGAGCTGCTGCGCAAAGTCGAGCCGTTCCCGACGGAACAGTTGCGGGCTTACGAGGCGGGGTATTTGGCCGGCTGGGTGGTGGAGCGGTATCAGCTTGACCTCGTGGGCGCGGCGCAGCAGGCGCGCGCGGCGATGGACCGCCAGATGCACGCCCTCTGCGCGCGGGCGGTGCCGGGCGACACGCACCGGAACCTGAATGTATGCACGAGCTATTCCCGGCAGACGTTCAAACACATCCTGGTCCCGGTCTGGCTGCTCACCTACCACTACGGCCCGCGGGCGTTTCAGGTGGTCATCAATGGCTTCACCGGGGCCATGGCCGGCCAATACCCCCGGAGCTGGGTGAAAATCACGTTCGCCGTGCTGGCGGGGCTGCTGGCCCTGGGCGCGCTGGTGTGGCTGGCGGGGCGCTGAACCGCCGCGCGGCCCGGCGGCGTCAGCGGCCCGGCGCCGCCGCCCGCAGCCAATCCAGGCGGACGCGCCGGAGCCGCAGCCGGTTTGCGCCCTGGTCGCCCAGGCCGCGGAAATCAAAATAGCCCAGCAGCGCCGCGTCCTCGACGAAATGAATGGCCGTGTAGCAGTACATGCCCTGGGGATCGTCCTCCAGGAGCCGGCGGGCGGGCCAGGTTTTGCCCGCATCGAAGGAAAGCGCGGCCACGAGGGGAGTGCGCCGCCCCGGGGGAAACGGAAAGGCGCCGGAGTGATCGTTGAAGACCGCCAGCAGGTCGGCGGAGCCGGGCACGCGCTTGAGGCTGGCGGGCGAGGCGGGCGACTGGAGCGAGGTCGGCGCGGGCGGCGGCCACGACCGCCCGGCGTTGGTCGAGACGCAGCCCCATTGCGCGCCCAGGTCGGTCCGCGCCCAGGTCAGGACGCGGCCGTCGGCCAGCTCCACCACCCCCGGCTCTTGCAAGCCGGTGCGGCTGGGGAGCGGCGCGGCCCACCAGTCATCGGCCTCGCGCCAGGTCCGCCCCTCGTCATCCGAGAGATACCACAGGTCCAGCGCGCGGGAATCCCAGGAGTGGGAATCCGCCGGGTTGGAGCGGCGCGCGCGATGAAACGCCACCGGCGCGATCAGCCGGCCCTGGCGGAGTTGGATGACCCGGTCATTGTTCAGCACAAAGTAGCCGGGCGCATCCACCACCCGCACGGGCGCGGACCAGGTCCGGGCTTCATCGGTTGAAAGCCGCATCCAAGGGCGGCAATCGTGCCAACTGTTCTTGATGAGATAGAACAGCGCAATCTTTCCGCTCTGGAGCCGCAGCAGCGACACGCTCATCACGTTCCGGTGGCCGGTGTTCTCCACCACCACCTGCGGCGCGCGGCTCCACGTCCGGCCGGCGTCGTCGGAATAAACGGACACGATCCGGGCGGGGCTTTCATCCGCGCCGCCGCCGTAGAACTGGGTGTAGCAAAACAGAATGCGGCCGGTCTGGAGCGTCACAAAGGCGCCCTCGGAATTGCGCGGGTTTTCCGGGGTGGACTCGATGTCCAGCACCACGCGGTTCCCGGCGTCCGGCGCGTGCTCGGCGGCCGGCAGCGGCAGCCCGGGCAGCGCAAGCAGGAGCGCCAGCCAGCCGCGGCGGCCGGCCCGGAGCGGCCACCACTTTTTCCAATCGGAGCGCGGGAGTCTGAATCGCTTCATGGCCAAAGGAATGGTCGGCTCACGATAGCCGCCGCGCCCGCCCGGGGAAAGGCCGAAAGCGGGCCGCGCGGGCGGAGGCGGACGGCGGGAACGCTATTGCTTCTCGAATTCGATCGCCCCGTCCCGGGCGACGGCCTTGATGCGGTCGCCGGGCTTGAACTCGCCGCGCAGCAGCCGGGTGGCCAGCGGGTTCAACACCAGGTCCTGGATGGCGCGTTTGAGCGGGCGGGCGCCGAATTGCGGGTCGAAGCCTTCCCGGGCAAGCAACTGCCTGGCGGAGCGGTCCACCACCAGGCTGAGCTGCTGTTGCGCCAGGCGCTTTTCCAATCGCTGCAGTTGAATCTCCACGATGCGGCCCAGGTGCTGTTCGTCCAGGTTGTGGAAGATGATGATGTCATCCACGCGGTTGAGGAACTCGGGCCGGAAGTGCGCCTTGAGCTCCAGCTTCACCAGGCGCTCCAGCTCCGCCTCGGCTTGCGGGCTGCGGGCGGAGTTTTCCGCCCGGGCGTAGAACTCCTGGATGACCGGCGAGCCGAGGTTGCTGGTCATGATGATCAGGGTGTTGCGGAAATCCACGGTGCGGCCCTGGCCATCGGTGAGGCGGCCGTCGTCCAGCACTTGCAGGAGGATGTTGAAGACATCGTGGTGGGCCTTCTCAATCTCGTCGAACAGCACCACGCTGTAGGGCCGGCGGCGAATGGCCTCGCTGAGCTGCCCGCCCTCCTCGTAGCCGACGTAGCCGGGCGGCGCGCCGATGAGGCGCGCGACGGCGTGCTTCTCCATGTATTCGCTCATGTCAATGCGCGCCATGGCGTTCTCGTCGTCAAACAGGAACTCGGCCAGCGCGCGCGCGGTCTCGGTTTTGCCGACGCCGGTGGGGCCGAGGAAGATGAACGAGCCGATGGGGCGGTTGGGTTCCTGCAGCCCGCTGCGCGACCGGCGGACGGCGTTGGCGACGGCCTGGACGGCCTCCTTTTGCCCCACCACCCGCTGCTCCAGCCGCTCCTCCATCCGGACCAGTTTCTCGCGCTCGCCCTCCAGCATCCGCGCGACGGGAATGCCCGTCCAGGCGGCGACGACCTTGGCAATGTCCTCCTCGGAGACCTCCTGCGCGAGCAGGCGCTGGCCCTGGGGTTTTTCGTGCAGCGTCTTTTCCGCCGCCGCCAGTTTCTTCTGCAGTTCGGGCAGGCGCCCGTACTGGATTTGGGCCGCGAGGTTTAAATCGTTGCGGCGCTGGGCCTGCTCCAGCTCCAGCTTCGTCTGCTCGATCTGGCTGTTGATAATGCTGACGGCGTTGATGGCCGCCTTTTCGTTCTGCCATTGGGCTTTCAACTGCCGGGACTGCTCTTTGAAATTGGCGAGGTCCTGCTCCAGCTTCTGGAGCCGCTCGCGCGAGGCCTCGTCCTTTTCCTTCCGGAGCGCATTCTGCTCGATCTCCAGTTGCTGGATTTGGCGCTCCAACTGGTCAATCTCGGTCGGCAGGGAATCCAGCTCCATGCGCAGCCGCGAGGCCGCCTCGTCAATCAGGTCAATCGCCTTGTCCGGCAGGAAGCGGTCGGCGATGTAGCGATGCGAAAGCGTCGCCGCCGCCACCAGCGCCCCGTCCTGGATGCGCACCCCATGATGCACCTCGTAGCGCTCCTTGAGGCCGCGCAGGATGGCGATGGTCGCCTCGACGCCGGGCTCGGACACCAGCACCGGCTGGAAGCGCCGCTCCAGCGCCGGGTCTTTTTCGATGTGCTTGCGGTATTCATCCAGCGTGGTCGCGCCGATGGCCCGCAGTTCGCCGCGGGCCAGTTGCGGTTTCATAATGTTCGCCGCGTCGGTCGCGCCCTCCGCCGCGCCCGCACCGACCAGGGTATGCAGCTCGTCAATGAACAGGATAATCTTCCCCTCGTTGGCCACGATCTCTTTGAGAAACGCCTTCAGCCGGTCCTCGAACTCGCCCCGGTATTTGGCGCCGGCGATCATGGCGCCCAGGTCCATGGCCACCAGGCGTTTCTGCTTGAGCGTCTCCGGCACGTCGCCGCTGATGATCCGCCGCGCCAGGCCCTCGGCGATGGCGGTTTTGCCGACCCCCGGCTCGCCGATGAGCACCGGGTTGTTCTTGGTGCGCCGGGTCAGCACCTGCATCACCCGGCGGATCTCGTCGTCCCGCCCGATGACCGGGTCAATTTTGCCCTGGCGCGCCAGCGCGGTCAGGTCGCGGCCATATTTATCCAGCGCCTGGAACTTGTCCTCCGGGTTGGCGTCGGTCACGCGCTGGTTTCCGCGCAGATCGGCGAGCGCCCGCAAGACAACCTCGCGTTTGAGGTTGTGGGCCTGGAAAATCTTTTTCAGCGCCGGCCCGCCCTTGTCGAGCAGCCCCAGCAGCAGGTGCTCGGTGCTGAGGTAGTCGTCCTTGAGCTTGCCCGCCTCGGCCTGCGCCGCGTCCAGCGCCTGCTTGAGGCTGGGGCTGAGATACACGTCCAGCGAACTGGCGCCCTGGACTTTATGGCGGCGGGCCAGTTCGCGCTCCAGTTCCGACTGGAGCTGGGGCAGGGCGACGCCGATCTTTTTCAACAAATCCGGGATCAGGCTTTCCGTCTGGCCGATCAGGGCCAGCAGCAGGTGCTCGCCATCCACCTCCTGGTGCGCGTGCTGGCGCGCGATCCCTTGCGCGTTTTGCAGCGCCTCCTGCGATTTGATCGTAAAGCGGTCGAATTGCATATCCGCTAATGATACGGGAGAACCGGCTCCGGCTCAAGTCCGGGCGGCGGGGCGGGCGGCGGCGGCGGCGCGTATTTTGTTCGTGCTTTTTTCCCCCGGCCCCCTTTAATAACGGCCAGTATGTTGATCTGGCTACTGGTTTTGGTGCTGCTGGCGTCGCTGGCGGGAATTGGCTACCGGCAGGGCGTGGTGCGCGTGGCATGTGCTTTGGTGGGCATTTTGATGGGCGCCTTGCTGGCCGGCCCCCTGGGGAAACCGCTCCGGCCGCTGCTGGTGGCGCTGGGTTTGAAGACGCCGCCGCTGGCATGGCTGCTGGCGCCGGTGGCCGCCTTTTTGCTGGTCTCCATCCTCTTCAAGGTCGCCGGCTATATGGTGCACCAGAAGGTGGACGTTCATTTCAAATACCATGCCGGCGACCTGCGGCTGGCGCTCTGGGAACGTCTGAGCCGGCGGCTGGGCCTGTGCCTGGGACTCTGCAATGGGGTCATTTACATAATCCTGATTGCGGTGGCGATTTACCCGTTGAGCTACTGGAGCTTCCAGATGGCGACGGAAGACCAGGACCCCAAGTGGATGCGCCTCGTCACCCGGCTGGGCCAGGACCTGCAGCGCACCGGGTTTGCCAAAGTCGCGTGGGCGTTCAACCCGATGCCGCCCGTCTGGTATGATTCCGCCGACCTGGCCGGCTTGATCTACCACAATCCCCTGAGCCAGGCGCGGCTGTCCCGCTACCCGGCTTTCCTCAGCCTGGCCGAGCGCCCGGAGTTCCAGGAGATGGCGCGCGACGCGAACTTCAGCGAACTGCTGCTGGGGCGCGCGCCGATCCTGAAGATCCTCGAACATTCCCGGGCGCAAGCCGTGCTGCAAAACCCCGAGCTGATGCGCCAGATCTGGGACACCGTGGTGCCGGACCTCAAGGACCTGCCCGTTTTCCTGGACACCCGCAAATCCTCCAAGTACGACCCGGAGCGGATTCTCGGGCGCTGGATTTTTAACGGGAACGCCACCATGGTCCTGTTCCAGAAGGGCCGGCCCAATATCACGTCCAAGGAAATGCGGGCCTGGAAACAGTGGATGCTGGCCGTCTTTGCCAAGACCAGCTTTGTGGCCATGACGGACAAGCAGGCGATCCTCCGGGAAGTGCCGCCCTTGAAACTGCCCGCCCCCGGGGTGGTCCCGACCGGCGGAGCCCAAACCCTCAATGGCGAGTGGGAGAACCTGAACGGCAAATATCAGCTCAGCCTGTCCGGCGGCAGCCGCACGGAACAACTGGCCGCCACCATCGAAGGCGACCGGATGACGATTGCGTCGAAAGAGATGGGAATCGTGTTCGACCGGGAAGATTGATCCCGCACTGAGCCCGCGTTAATCCCGCGGCTCAGTTCCCGCCCGAAAAGTTAAAGCTGGCCGGCTGCGCCCGCAGCTGCGTCAGGTCTCCCAAAAACGCTCCCTCAGCCGGCATGGCCGTCAACGGGTTCGCATCCGGCCTTTCCGCCAGCGTCCCGGCCCCGGTCAGGAACGGGTGCCCGCCCATGGTATTCGTCGCCAGGGCCGCTCCATCCGCCGCCGTTTCCGCCACGGGGATCAAAGCAAAATTCGTGACCTCCGTCTTATCGGAGTAGATCATGCCCGCCAGCAGCAAAGCGCAGACCGCCACACCGGAGACCCCGGCCAGGATGGGCCGGGCTTCCAGGGCCGCCCAAATGCGCCGCAGCCAGGGAGCCTCCCACAGCAACCGCTCGATGAACGCGGATTCCTCGCCGCGCTCGCCCGACCGGATGCGAATGATCACCTGCTGGGAGAAGTCCTGGAAATAGCCCGGCGGCGGCTGCTCATAGCGCTTGAGGGCCAGCAACCGGCGCAACGGCTCAAAGTTTTGGGTGTCCTGACTCATACTCAACTCAAATAATCCGCCAACAGCGCTTGCAACTGCTGCCGGGCGTAAAACAAGCGAGACCGCACCGTGCCGACGTGGCAATCCATAATTTTGGCAATCTCTTCATGCGATAGGCCCTGCACATCGTGCAGCGTCACTACCAATCTATGTGGTTCTGACAACTTCTGCAGGGCCGCGTTCAATTTTTCCTGCAGCTCCGCCAGCCCCGCCTCGCGCCGCGGCGTCTTCTCGGAAATCAACGCGACCAGGTCGGGATCGTTCTCCGCGTTGAAATCCAGATCATCCAGGCTCATCTGGGATTGATGCTTCCGCTGCTTGAGAAAGTTCAGCGTCTTGTTGACCGCGATGCGGTAGATCCAGGTGTAAAAACTGGAGCCGCCCCGGAACGAGCCCAGGACCTGAAAGGCTTTGATAAAGGTTTCCTGCGCCAGGTCGTTGGCGTCCTCATGATTGGCGGTCATGTGGTAGATGGTGGCGTAAATGCGCTCCTGATGCCGGCGCACCAACTCATCATACGCCTTCAAGTCGCCCCGTCGCGCCCGCGTCACCAGCGCCAGCTCCTGGTCCGGGGTGAGTTCCGGCAGCGCGGCCGGCTTGCCGTCCGGCTCGCGGGCCGGCGGGGGCGCTTTGCGGCTGGCCGGTTCCGCCATAATCATAGACCGCGCGCCGGCGCCGGTCGCAACCCCTCGGCCTGCTGCCCCAGGTAATCCGCAAGCGCCAGCAAGCTGTCACGCGGGGTGGCAGCCGGCAAAACCTGCAACGCCTGGCGCGCGGTTTCCAGATACTGATGGAAAACTTCGAGGGACGCCGGGAAGGCCTGGTAGCGGGCGAGCAGCGCCGCCAGGCGATCAATCGCGCCCGCCTGCCAGGCTTCGACCAGGCCCTGCAACAGCTTGCGGTCGGCCGCGTTCGCGCGCTCCCAGACCAGCAGCACCGGCAGCGTCAGCTTGCCCTTGGCCAGATCCCGGCCCAAATCCTTGCCGGCCGGCGTTTCCGATCCGAACAAATCCACGCAATCATCATACACCTGGTAGGCCGTGCCCAGGGCGAGGCCAAACCGGCGCAAGGCCGCCTGCGGCTCCCCGCCGACGCCGCTCAGCCGGGCGCTCAGCTCGCAAGCCAGCGCGAACAGCTCGGCCGTCTTCATCTCCAGCACCTTGAAATACCCCGCGCGGCCCAGGCGGAAATCCCGCCGGTGCTGGATTTGCAGGAGTTCCCCCGAGCACACCGTATTGGTGGCCGACGCCACCGCGCGGCAAATCTCGGGCGTGGGAAAATCCGCGGCCAGCTTCAAGGCGTGCGCAAACAGGCAATCCCCGAACAGGACGGCGCGCTCGTTATCCCAGTGCGCGGCCAGCGTCGGCTGCCCGCGGCGCATCTCCGCCTCATCAATCACATCGTCATGCACCAGGGTGGCCAGGTGAACCAATTCAATAATCGCCGCCACCGTCACATGGTCGTCCGTGACCTTGCCCAGCGCCCGGCCCGTCAGGGCCACCAGCGCCGCCCGCAAATGTTTGCCCTGGCCATTGAGCGCGTAGTGGGCATAGCCGGAGAGATGCGAATCAAACGCGGCAACCTGCTGGGTCAGCCGTTGCCCCACCGCGGCCAGAAACGGCTCCACGGGACGGATAATCTGCTTCCAATCACCGGGTAATTCCGCCTGGAACACGGCAGCAGTTGGGGCACAGACCGCTTTGGAATCAACGGCAAACATGTGTGCAAAATCTAAGATTGCCAACCAGACAAGTCAAACCCCTTATCCGGCGCAATCAAGCCTCCCGCAAAAGCAAATCCCCGCCCGCGATCCTCCCCCGCCACCCCCACGCTCCTGCCCGACCTTCGGCGCCGCCCAGGCGCGCCCACACGGAACCCGCCCCGCCGCAAAACCTTCCCCGCGCCTGCGGCCCGCGCCCCGCCCGGTTTCGCCCGCGCCATGACCACACCCCCGCTCGCCCCGAACCCGCCAATCGGCAAACCATTACCCAACCTCCGTCATGCAGCCATCCCAGACCCCAACCCCGCAATCCCCCGCCAGCGCCAGCTTCCCAATGGCGTTCTCCCCCCATCCCAAAGCGCCGTGTACAAGGGGTGTACAAGGGATGCTCACCGGATGCACATAGGATTTAACGTTGATCATCCGGTGGGCATCCCTTGTACACCCCTTGTACACGGCTTGCTGGTAGCTACGGATAAGCCTGGAATGGCGGCAGTTAGCTTGAAAATGACGGGAGGATTGATTTGTGGGATCGAAAGTGGGGAACTGTCCAATAATTGGACAGTTTTATGGGAGGAGGGAGGAAGCGGATAATTGTATTATCCCCGTTCCAAATGCGCGGCCCTGGCTGGTTTTGATTCTGCCGGAGGTGTTGCCTGCCCGGCGCAAAGGCCGTCCGGGCTTGGACCCCGCCGGGCGGCTGCCGGTTCCGCTTTGGCCGGGCAGGGGGGCGGCCTGGCTCCTTTCCACTTTCCGGCGCTTCCAAGGCCATGCTCGCTGAGGTGTTCCTTCTTCCGGTTTGGGGTTGCCGGCAAGGGTCGTGGCCGTGGGGGCCGGGGGTGGCGTCGGTGTTTTACAGGTTTCCGAACGGGCAGAGTCAGGTATCTTACGGCTGTGGCAACGTTCTTTGGACAACCGATCGAACTGCCGGCGCTCAACCAGGTCCTGGTTCCGGATCTTTGGCAGCAACAGGCGGTCGCCGCCCTGCGTGACGGCCAGGATGTGGTTGTTCAGGCGCCCACCGGCGCGGGCAAGACGCTGATCTTCGAGTTGTGGTCCAACCAGGGCAGGAACCGCGGGCAGGCGATTTATACCGTGCCGACGCGCGCGCTGGCCAACGACAAGCTGGCGGAATGGCGGGGGCAGGGTTGGGATGTGGGGATAGCCACCGGCGACCTGGCGGAGAACCTGGGCGCGCCCGTGGTGGTGGCCACCCTCGAGACGCAGAAGAATCGTTTGATCCGGGGGGAGGGGCCGGTGCTGCTGGTGGTGGATGAGTACCAGATGCTGAGCGATCTGGATCGGGGGCTGAACTACGAGCTGGCCATTGCCCTGGCGCCGCCGCAGACGCAGTTGCTGCTGCTCAGCGGCAGCGTGGGCAATCCGCAGGATGTGGTCAAGTGGCTGCGCCGGCTGGGGCGCCAGGCGCTCCTGGTGCGCTCCGATCAGCGCCCGGTGCCGCAGGAGGAGGTCTATGCCAACCAACTGAGCTACCATGTGCCCAGCGAGATTCGCGGCTACTGGCCGCGGCTGGTGGCCAAGGCGCTGGCGGAAGACCTGGGGCCCATCCTGATCTTTGCGCCGCGGCGGCAGGCCGCCGAAGCCATGGCGGGCGAGCTGGCGCGGCAACTGCCCAACCCCAACCCGCTCCCGCTCAGCGCCGGGCAGAAACTGCTGGTGGGCGACCCCCTGGCCCGGCTGCTCAAAAGCCGCGTCACGTACCATCACAGCGGCTTGAGCTATGGCGCGCGGGCGGGGGTCATCGAGCCGCTGGCCAAGGCCGGCCAACTGCGGGTGGTGGTGGCCACCATGGGCCTGGCCGCCGGCATTAATTTCTCGCTGCGCAGCGTCGCGCTGGCCGCCGAGTCCTACCGCCGCGACGAAGCGGAGCAGCTCATCCAGCCGGATGAGTTGCTGCAAATGTTCGGCCGCGCCGGGCGGCGGGGCCTGGACGAGACGGGCTACGTCCTGATCAGCGCCAATGAACTGCGCCTGCTGGACGCGCATCCGTGCCATCTGGCGCGCAGCGGCGCGGTGGACTGGGCGGCGCTGCTGGGGCTGATGACCACCGCCGCCCAGCAGGGCCGCAACCCGTTCCGCGAAGCCGTCCGCGCCCAGGAACGGCTCTTCACCATCAAGCCGATTGTCCTGGGCGTGGAGGAATCCCTGCGCCACCCGGAGGCGCCTTGCGGCCTGCAGACGGACGCCGAGCGGGCGCGTCATGTCCGCAAGCGCGTGCGCGAGATGCGCAACAGCCGGGGGGAATGGGAAACTTATCCGGCGCCGGTGCCGGTGCCGGTGCGGGAGGTGTGGGTGATGCGGCGGACGGAGGGCGCGCCGCCGGAGGCCGCCGCGCCGCCGCCGGCCGATGCCTCCCCGCCCGGGCCGCCCGTCCTGACGCCGGCCCTGCTCACGCCCGCGGCCCTCGAAAAGGTTGGCACGGGCAGCCTGTGCGTTCTCGCGGAGGACGCGCAGGGCCGGACGTACGGCCGCGCCGTGACCATCGCCGACCGGCTGGGTTCCGGGCGCGTCCTGCTGGCCAAGTGGATTCGCCGTCTGACCAACTGGCACGGGCGGCAGGTGGCGGCGGAGGTGTGGGAGGGGAAGCTGGTTCCCCTGGTGAAAGAAAAGCTGGCGCAGCAGCGGACGCCGGTCGTCGCGCTCCGGGAGCAGGAGCGGCGCATCCTGGCCCTGGTCAGCCTGGCCGAGCTGACCCTGCGGGTGCCGGTGGATCGGCATGGCGTCGCGCTTTGGCGGCCGCCGGAGCGCGAGGTGCTCCCCGCCGACTGCGCCCGCTGCGCGCTGGTGGCGGTGTGCCGCCAACTGCCCACCCGCACGGGCGCCGCGCTGCTCTGGCGGCGGCTGGGGCTGGTGGATGCCACGGGTGTGCCCACGCTGCGCGGGCGGGTGGTGAGCGCCTTCACCCAGGGGGACGGCCTGGCCATTGCCGCGGCGCTGGAAGATGAAACCTATGCACTGGACGAGTTGATCTATGACCTGGCCAACCTGGCGGCGGGGTTCCGGTTCGCCGGCGAGGAGGTGAATCGCTGGGGCGGGCGGCTGGGGCAGGTGTGCCACGCGCGGTATGGGCTGCAGAGCATTCCGGGCTACCTCGAGAACGGGGTGCCGCCCAATTACGGCGCGGGGGCGGAGCAGATCGTGGCCGCGGTGCACCGGAACCCGGCGAGCAAGCAGGGCTGGATTACGGAGGTGCTGGGGGCCGGCGATATTGACCGGATGATTATCGAGTGGCGCAGCCTGCTGCGGCAGATTACGCACGCCCCCGACCTGGAATGGCCGCGGTGGCGCGCGCTGCAGGTCCTGGCCCGGAGCGTCCTCAATGAAACCGAGTCGCCCACGCTCACGGACCTGCCGCCGCTGGAGCCCCACCAGACCCGGCGCGTGGATCACCGGCTCCTGCTGCGGCGGCATTAACGCGGCCGCCGGAAGCCCCGGGAGACCGCCGCCCCGCCGGGGCGGGACGCCCGGGCGGGGGGAAGAGGATTAGCGCCGGTCGCGCCGGCCGCGCCGGCCGCGCCGGTTGCGGCGGGAACCGTGGTCGCCGCCGTGCTGCCCGTCCCGATCGCCGCCGGAGTGTTCCGGCGGGCCGCCGTGGGTTTCGTCGTCATCGGGGAACCGGCCGGCGTCGCCGTCCGGAGCGGGCGCGCCGTCCGCCGCGGCGGGCGCGCCGTCGGCGGGAGCGCCGCCCATCTGTTGGTCGCGTTCGGCCATGGCGGCGCGGCGCGAGAGGCGCACGCGGCCTTTTTCGTCCACGCCGAGGCACTTGACCCAGATTTCATCGCCCATTTTGACGATGTCTTCGACCTGTTTGACGCGGAAGTTGGCCAGTTCGCTAATGTGGACCAGGCCGTCCTTGCCGGGCAGGAACTCGACGAAGGCGCCGAACTCCTTGATGGTGACCACCTTGCCGCGGTAGAGCTTGCCGACCTCGGCCTCGGCGACCATGCCCTGGATGGCGTCCACGGCAATTTTCATCCCGTCGGCGGAGACCGAGTAGATGTTGACGGTGCCGTCGTCCTCGATGTTGATTTCGCAGCCGGATTCCTCGACCAGTTTCTTGATGTTCTTGCCGCCGGGGCCGATGAGCAGGCCGATCTTCTCGGGGTTGATCTTGAGGGTGGTGATGCGCGGGGCGTATTTGCTGATCTCGGGCCGCGGGGCGGCCAGGGTCCGGGCCATCTCGGCCAGCACGTGCAGGCGCGCCACGCGCGCCTTTTCCACCGCCTCGGCCATCAGGGCGTGGGGGATGCCGGGCAGCTTGAGATCCAGTTGGAAGCCCGTGATGCCCTTCTCGGTGCCGGCGATCTTGCAATCCATGTCGCAGAAGGCGTCCTCCCAGCCGATGATGTCGGTCAGGAGCTTGTAGTTTGCGAGCTTGCCCTGGGAGTCGTACTCGGTGCATAAGCCGATGCTGATGCCGGCCACGGGGCGGGTGATCGGCACGCCGGCATCCATCAAGGCCAGGCACCCGCCGCAGACGGAGGCCATGGACGAAGAGCCATTGGATTCCATGATCTCGCAGGTGACGCGCAGGGAGTAGGGATAGGTCTGGATGGGCACCATGGGCTCGAGCGACCGCTCGGCCAGGGCGCCGTGCCCGATCTCGCGCCGGCCCGGGCCGCTGATGCGGCCGGTTTCGCCGACGGAGAAGTTCGGGAAATTGTAGTGCAGGATGAACTTCTTTTCGGTGGCGCCGCCGGTGTAGGCGTCAAATTCCTGCGCGTCTTCCCCGGTGCCCAGCGTGCAGAGCGTGATGGCCTGGGTTTCGCCGCGCTGAAACAGCGCCGAGCCGTGCGCCCGCGGCAGGAGGCCCACTTCGCTGACGATGGGCCGGACGGTGTCGAAGTCGCGGCCATCCAGGCGCCGGCCCTGCCGCAGGATCAGGCCGCGGACGGCTTCCTTCTGGATGTAATAGAAGGCGTCCTTGAGCACGAACTCGGTCACCCGCTCCGCGCCAAACTTTTCGACCAGCTTCAGGCCCACTTCCTCCGTGAGGGCCGCGACCGCGGCTTCGCGGGCCAGTTTGCCGGGCGTCAGCAGCGCCGCGATGATGCGGTCGCCGGCCAGGGTTTTGGCTTCCTGGAGGATTTCCTCGGGCACGATATTGAGCGTGATTTGGCGCTTGGGCTTGCCGACGCGGGCGGCCAGCTCTTTCTGCACGGCAATGGCCGGCTGAATGGCCTCGTGGCCGAACTTGAGCGCGGCGTTAAAGTCCGCCTCGCTGATTTCCCGGGCCGACCCCTCATACATGACGAGGTCGGTTTCGTTGCCGACATAGACCAGGTCCAGGTCGCTTTCGAGCATCTGGCTGTGGGTGGGGTTGGCGATGAACTGGCCGTTGACGCGGCCCACGCGGACCGCGCCCAGCGGGCCCGCCCAGGGGATGTCGCTGACCATGAGGGCGGTCGAGGCGCCGATGACCGCCAGCATGTCCGGGTCGTTGTCGCCGTCGGCGCTCAGGACGATGCTTTGGACCTGGACTTCGTTGTACCAGCCTTTGGGGAAGAGCGGGCGGATGGGGCGGTCAATGAGCCGCGAGGTGAGGATTTCCTTTTCGGTGGGGCGGCCTTCGCGTTTGAAATAGCCGCCCGGGAACTTGCCCGCCGCCGCGGCCTTTTCCCGGTAATCCACGGTCAGCGGAAAGAAATCCTGGCCGGGTTTGGGTTTGGTGGCGGCCACGGCCGCGACGATGACGATGGTTTCCCCGAGCTGGACGCTGACCGCGCCGTCGGCTTGTTTGGCGAGTTTCCCCGTTTCGATGATGAGCTGTTTGTCCCCCACCGGGGCAATGACTTTCTCTGACATAATACTCTACTTCCCGCCGCCGCCGAGGAACTTCAGTGAATCCCGAAAACGTTCGGGACTGAATGAAATCACCCGGGGCAACGGAGCTTTCTTTTACGCGAGGGTTAAGGGTGCCAGCCGGGCTGTCCGCGTTTGCCAGCCTGGTTGAATCAAGGTTTCCGCACCTGCCGGTTCATTTTGAATCCTTCGCTCACAGGTCGGCGGAGGCGCAATTATTTGCGCAGTTTAAGTTTCCGGGTGACGGTCTGGTAGCGATTCACGTCAATGGAGCGCAGGTAATCCAACAGGCGCCGGCGCTGCCCGACCATCATCAGCAGGCCGCGGCGGGAACTATGGTCTTTGGTGTTGTTTTTCAGATGCTCGGTCAGATGGTTGATGCGCTGCGTGAGCAACGCAATTTGCACATCCGCCGAGCCGGTGTCCCGCTCGTGCAGCTTGAATCCATCTATCGTTTTCGCTTTCACTTCCATACTTTCAAGTCCAGCCAATCAGTCCTTCATTTAATATTCGAGGCCGAGTCTAGGCCCCCGGCCCCGGAGTGTAAAGCCCTTTCCACAATTCCCGGGAAAAAGCGCGGAACGGCGGCGGGGGGCGCGGACCGGCCCCGTTGCCGCGGCGCGCCCCGGGAACGGCGGCGGGGAGCGACCGGCGGGGGGCGGCGGCCGGGCCGGGCCGGAGTGTGCCGGGGGCGCGGGGCTCAGGGAATGAAGGCTTCCCGCTGGCGAAACGGTTTGTTCTCCGGCTCGGTCGGCTTGATGAACAGAAAGCTCAGATTGCGTTTGATCCACGGGCCGGTCAGCGACTTGTCAAAAACCGAGGCTTGCACCGTGTGGAGCGTGGGGAAGAAATCGCTGCCGTACACTTCATCCTGGAACTGTTCCATGGCGCGGACTTCGGTCGGGCTGAAGTAGCGGGCGTTCAACAGCGCCAGCGCCGCCAGCAGGATGCAGCCCAGGCGCACCATGCCCGAGCCCATGCCCAGGTAATACTCCGCGCGCCCGAACACGTCGCTCCCCACCAGCTTGCCGCCCAGGAGGCGCTGGATTCCGGCAAACAGCAGCACGATCAGCACCGCGCAGCCGACATACGCCAGCACGTAGCAGGACAGCCGCCCCAGGAGGGTGGTGTATTGCCCCAGCATCCGCCCCGCCGGCTCGTAAATAAACGCGCACCCAAAGACGATGGCCAGCCACTTGAGCAGGCGCAGCAGTTCCTCGGACATGCCGTATTTCCGGCCCTTGTAAATGCCCAGCCCCAGCATGGCGATGACCACCACGTCGAACACGTTAATCGGCAACTGACTAAAGCTCATAAGTTTGTCCCGTCATGCGCATCCCCGGGAGGGATGCGGCGAGGGACTTGGTAGCCAGTTTGGTGCCATGTGGAAGCGCCGGGGAGGGAAGCGAAACCTCCGCCCCGGGGGACGTGCGGCGCGGCCCCACGCCCGGCTGGCGGCCGGGAGGGCGCGCACGGCCGCGCCCGGCCTGGTTGTTCGCTGGCGCGGGCGCGGCGGGGCGCCGCCAGCTTTGCGCCGGGGGCATCCACTCCCCGGCGCCGCAGACCGGATTCCGGAACCGGCGGCGGCGCGGCCAGGCGGTCTGTCCCAGGACGGGACAGTTCTGCCCCGTCTCGGTCAGGGTGGCGGGGCGGGGCGGGGGCGGGCTTAATCCACCACCCGTTTGCCGGCCTTGCGGGCCAGGTACTGCGTTTTGATCCAGTTATAGGTCTCGCGCAGCCCTTTATCCAACGGCGTGTTGGGCTCCCAGTGGAGCACCTTCTTGATGAACGTGTTGTCGCTGTTGCGGCCCGCCACTCCCCGCGGCGCGGTGAGGTCGTATTCGCGCTTCAGCTTGACGCCGGCGATTTTTTCGACCTTGGACACCAGCTCGTTGATGGTCACCAGTTCGCTCGTCCCGAGGTTGATGGGGGTGGCGATGAGCTTGTCGCAGTGCATGATCATATCAATGCCCTTCACGCAATCATCAATATACATGAAGCTGCGGGTGGGGGTGCCATCGCCCCAGATGTTGATGGTATGTTTGCCGCTATCCACCGCGGCGATGACCTTGCGGCAGATGGCCGCCGGCGCCTTCTCGCGTCCGCCATCCCAGGTGCCCCAGGGGCCATAGACGTTGTGGAACCGCGCGATGGCCGTCTTCATCCCGCGCTCGGCCCAATACTCCTCGCAGAACATCTCGGAGATCAGCTTCTCCCAGCCGTAGCCGCGCTCGGCCATGGCCGGGTAGGCATCGGACTCCTTGAGGGCGCGCACATTCGGGTCCTGCTGCAGCGTGACATTGTAGGCGCAGGCGGAGGAGGAGAAGAAGTAGCGGCGCGCGCCCGCGCGGTACGCGGACTCGATCATGTGGGTGTTAATCAGCACGCTGCGCAGGCATTCGACGCGAAACCGCTCGATGAAGCCCATGCCGCCCATGTCCGCCGCCAGGTTGTAAACCTCGACCGCGCCCTCGCACAGGCGCCGGCAATTCTCCTCGTCGCTCAGATCCAGGCAGAGAGATTCGACCCCGGGCACGCGCTGATACCAGTCGTAGAGCGGTTTCTTGTCCGCGACCCGGATGCGCGTGAAGCCCTTGTTGCGGAAATAGCGCGCCAGCGCCCCGCCAATGAACCCGCCGCCGCCGCCAATGACAATCAAATCATCCTTCTTGAGCTTGGGATCTTTTTCAACCAGTCGTTTCGTAGCCATAAACTATATTCTAATACTCTGTTCGTTTCTGTTCCGGCGGCTCCGCGCGCGTTGGGCGCCCAAGGCCGGCTGCCACCCGTTGTTTGCCGGTTTAAGTGGCGTTGGACACACACTGCCACCCCGGCCGCCGGTTGACGAGTTAAAAAGAGAGCGGGGCCGGGAAAGGCGGTATTTTTTCCTTTGCATGGGGGGCGCCGAGGCGCTACGTTATGCCCGCCTTGTCCGGTGGTGTAATGGTAGCACAAGAGTCTTTGGAGCTCTTTGTCATGGTTCGAATCCATGCCGGACAGCCATTTCCTCAGGGAAAACACCATCTCCCAGCCCGGCAGCGGCGCCGCCGCGGGGCCGCCAGGCCGGCCGGACGAGGTTCCACACCGGGCCGGGGGGCGCGCCGTTCTTCGCCGAGGCGGGCCGCCGCCGGGGGGCGCGAGCATTCCCGCCGCGGTTTCCACTGGACGGTTGGGCGACCGGTGTTAGAGTGAAAATGGTATGTCAACCAATGCGCCCGTTGTCTCCCGGAAGATCAACTTGCGCCGCCCGGATGTCATGGCGGCAGTTCAGGCCCAGGTGCTGTCGCACTATCGCAGCAGCCTGGTCGAGCGCATTCGCGGCAACGGGTATGTGCTGGCAGCGGGCGACCTGACGGTCCGGCTCGCCAAGGAGTTCGGCTTTTGCTACGGCGTCGAGCGGGCCATTGACCTGGCCTATGCCGCGCGGCAGGTCTTCCCCGATCAGCCGCTCTACATCCTCGGCGAAATCATCCATAACCCGGAGGTCAACGATCAAATCCGCGCGATGGGCATCAAGTTCCTCTCCGGCCGCGAAAAGGACGCGGACATCGCCGACCTGAAGGAGGATGACATTGTCATTATTCCCGCTTTCGGGGTGGAAGTCTCCGTGCGGCAGCAGCTCGAAGCCAAAGGCTGCCGGTTTGTGGATACGACCTGCGGCGACGTCATGAGCGTCTGGAAACGCGTCCGCCAGTATTCGCAGGATAACGTCACCAGCATCATTCACGGCAAGGCCTGGCATGAGGAGACCAAGGCCACCAGCTCGCAAACGAGGGTCAGCGGCGGCGGCCATTACCTCGTCGTCTTCACGCTGGAGGAGACGGACTACGTCTGCAATTACATCCTGCAGGGCGGCGACAAGGCCGCCTTCCTCGAAAAGTTCAAGGGCGCCTGCTCGGAAGGATTTGACCCCGACGTTCACCTCCGGACCATCGGCGTGGCCAACCAAACGACCATGCTGCGGGGCGAAACGGAGGAAGTGCAACGCCGCCTGCGCCGCGCCATCACGCAGAAGTACGGCGAGGCCGGGGTGGAGCCGCATTTCCGCTTCTTCGACACCATTTGCGGCGCCACCCAGGACCGGCAGGATGCCCTGAGCAAGCTCTTGCAGGAGCCGCTGGACTTGCTCCTGGTCATCGGCGGCTATAACTCCTCCAACACCTCGCACCTGGCGGAGATGGGCGAAGCGAAGCTGCCTACTTACTTTATCAAGAACGCCGCCAAGATGGAGTCTGACCGGCTGATTCGCCATTACGACCAGCATAAACATCAGGAGGTCGAGACCCGGGATTGGCTGCCTTCCGGGCGCGCCACCATCGGCATCACGGCGGGGGCCTCCTGCCCCAACAACCTCATCGAGGATGTGATCCGCCGGCTGTTCGCGCTGCGGGGCATTTCGCTCCCGCCGGACGCGGGCGCGTAAGCGGTGCGTGTTTCCGGGCGGTTACGGCTTTCGTTGCGGCTCCAGGGTAAGCTGGCTGTCCCGCACCCGGATGTCCGCCAGTTCTTGCAAAAGCGCCCCGACCTGCGGCTGGCGGGCGGCCTCCGCCGCCAGGTTCCACTTGCGGATGGCCCGCATATAGATTTCCGGCAGCGGGCGGCCCTTGACCCGGATCGTCTGCGGCCTAATGGCCAGCGCCCCGTTCTGGAAAGACAGGCGGAAGGTCGCGGTCCCGTTCAAGTAACGCCCTTTTAATTGAGGCCACCCGGCTTCTTCCAGCGGCACGCTCAGTTGGCTTTGCAACTGCCCTCCAGCGAGGTGGACATAGACCTTGCCCTTGAATCCCTGCAACCGCGGGTCGTCGGCGATCAGCGCGTTGATTTCATCGGCGCTCAACGTCAGCGCCGGGGCGGGGCGCTGCTCGCGGAGCGCCGCCTCGAACGCCGCGCACCGCCGCTTTAATTGGTTCTTTTCGCTCCGCGACAGCAACGCGGCGGGCAATTCCGCCGGCTGGGAATCGGTGAAGCGCAGCATCGTCTTCCAGGTGTAATGCAGCGCCACCAGCAAGCCGCCCAGCACCAGTAACAGCCCCACCGCGCCGACGAGGCACCCATGGAAAAAACAGCCCCGGCGGCGGGCGGCGGCGGGGGAGCCGGTCATCGGGCTTTCTTATGAAAGCGGAGTTTGGGCGGGATCGGCGGCGGCGGGGGAATCTTCGGCGGTGCCGCGCGCTGAAGGCGTTCCTTTTCCCGGCGCCACGCTTCGTAGGTGGCAGACACCACCGGCGCGGCCGCCGCCGGCGGGGCGGGTGCTTCCGGGGGCGTCAACTTGGCTTCCCACTCCTGGACTTTAGCCGCCAGCCAATCCCCCGCCTGAACGAGGGTCTCGCCGATCTTCTCTTCGGGGAACTTGAGGCCCCCAATCTCCAGGTTGGCGAGCGGCTTCAGGGCATCGAGCGGTTGCCCGGGATCGGCCAAAGCCGGGCTCGGGCGCGGGGCGGCGGGATCCAGTGTTTGATAGCCGTTTACCAGCCAGTCAACCTGGCCGGTCTCGATGTCCACCAATAATCCATGCACGGGGATTTTGGGGCCGATCAGGGGGCTCTGGCGCACGATATCCGCCGCCTTGATGACGTTGGCCCGCTCGCTGCCGAACAAACCGAAGAACTCGTTGAGATTGGGCGGCAATTGGTGCCGTTCCACCCCCAGGCTTCGGAACTGATCCAGGAGCGCCAGGGCGGTGGTTTGGCTCATCGGGCAATCGGTGTGGCCGATGATGGCAATCCCCTGGCCGCCCTCGACGGCGCACGCCAGCGCCAGCGACCGCACGGTGCTGCCCAGGGGGTCGGTGATGATGTTTCCCGCGTTGCGCAGCCAGATGAATTGGTCCTCGGGCACGCCCAGTACTTCGGGCAACAGCGGATTGAGCCGCACATCCAGGCATGTCAAAGCGACGATGGGCAGTTCGCTTGCAAAGTCCGCCGGGCGCAGGCCGGCGCTCGGATCACCCGCCACCGCGCGGTGGTTGGCGTCAATCATGGCTTCAAACAGGCGCATAGCCGTCGCCGGCGAACCGTCCCTACCCGCGGGCTTTCGGGCGGCCCACAAAGAAATAGATCAGCGCACCCAGAACCTGCACCAACACGATAACGAGCACCCAAATGATCTTCTCCGTGTCGCGCAACCCTTTATTCCTGATGGCGTGAATGAGCATCCACACCCAGAACACAAAACAGGCCAGCCCCAAAAGCCCCACCATCAACCCCACAATCCCCGCACCCGCCAAAAGCGATCCTAAATCATCCATAGACGGCCTTCGTTACTTCGGTTTGTCCTCGCCTTTCTCCGCCCCCTTCTTTAGCCCGGGCACCTGTTCGAGCAGCTTCTCGAACTTGATGCCCGTAAGGCTCTCGATGACCGGCGGAAGCTGCGCGACAATCTGGGTCACGTCCCCCGTCAGCTTGCTGGCGCCGCCGCCCGCAGCAGGGCCGGAGTTGATGATGACCATCTTCTCGGTCTTGGCCAGCGGCTCGCTGATCTTGCCGGCCACCTCCGGCAGCACGCGGATGATCATCTCGACCACCGCCGCCTCGTTGTATTGCTTGAAGGATTCGGCCTTGACGCGCATCGCCTCGGCGGTTGCCTTGCCTTGCGCCTCGATGACGGCGGCCTCGGCCAGGCCGCGCGCCTTGTTGGCATCCGCTTCCGCGGTGCCGGTGGCTTTGACCACATCGGCGGCGGCAAACCCGGTTGCCTTGGCCGCGGACGCCGCTCCGGCGGCCTCGGTCTCCAACTGGAACTTGCGGGCGTTGGCCAGGGTTTCCACCTTGTAGCGCTCGGCGTCGGCGGGCTTTTGCACATTGGCCTCCAGTTCCCGCTGTTTGCGCAGGATTTCCTGTTGCTGCAGCTCAATCTGCTTCTGCTTTTCCACGATGTTGACCTGCACCTCTTCGGCCTTCACCAACTGGCCGGTCTTGTATTTCTGCAGGTCATAAGCCAGGTCCGCCTCGGCCTTTTTCTGGTTCACCGCCGCCTGGTATTGCGCGACGTTTGTTTGATAATCCCGCTGCGCCTCGGCGATCTTGGTGTCAGCCAGGAATTTCGCCTCCTGCCCGGCCTGGTTCGCCTGCGCCGAGCGGATGGTCGCGTCGCGGTCGGCCTCGGCCTGCGCGATAATGGCATCCCGTTTCACCTGCGCGATGCGTGGCTTGCCCAGCGCGTCCAAATAGCCCTGGCTGTCCTTGATGTCGCGGATGGTGAAACTGACAATGCCCAGTCCCATGTTGGCCATATCGCCCGCCGCGACCTCCTGCACCTTTTGGGCGAAGGCGTCGCGGTTCTGGTAAATATCTTCCACCGTCATCGTGCCCAGGATCGCGCGCAAGTGGCCCTCGAGCGTTTGCATGGCGATGTTTTTAACGGCCGCGGTGTCCTTGCTCAAGAACTGCTCCGCCGCCGTGGCGATGGAAATATCGTCGCCCTTCACCTTGATCTGCGCCACGCCGTCCACGCGCACCGGCACGCCTTTGCTGGTATAGACTTCCTGCTCCTGCTTCACGTCAATGGTCAGCAACTCCAGCGAAAGACGGTCCACCTTCTCAATAACCGGAATGACAAACGTGCCGCCGCCCTTCCGCACCCGGAAACCGCGCGTCTGCACCATCCCATCCGGGTCCACATACCGATGCCGGCGGCCGGAAACGACGAGCACCTCGTTCGGGCCAACCTTGACATAGCGGCTGGCCCAGATCGCCGCGAAGATAACAATGACAAAAACCAGCCCCACCACCACCGAGGCGACCGTGCCGCCCAGGAGGGCTTCCGCCAGCAGAATGGAATAGTTCGACATAAGCAAAAAGTTAATTGCAGGTTATGGGTTGCGGAATGGAATCAAAGAGGCGCGACATAAAACTGGGTGCCGACGATGTGAACAATCTTCACCGCCTGGCCGCTGGCGACCGGGACCCCGCTCTCGGTGCGCGCCGGCGCGGTATAACGCGAACCGGCCTGCACATACGCGATTTCCCCCACGCCCCCGGCTGGAATGGGCGTGATGACCGTGGCGCTCATTCCGACCAGCGTTGCCACGCGCGATTCGCTGGAGGCATCCACCTTGTGAAAAATCGTCCCGAACAGCCACACCACCCCGGCCGCGATGGCCAACGCGCCCAGCAAGGCCAATGGGGCGCTCACCCAGGGGCTCCGGGTGGCTTCCACCCGGGCAAAAATCATCCCCAGCCCGCCAAACGCGGTGATAAAAGCGGTGATCGTCGTGGGGCTGAACGGCGAAAGCCCTGGAACGCCCGCGTCTTGAAAGCCCGCCTCGGCATGTCCGCCCGTCCCCACATCCGCATCCACATCGTGCCCCCCAAACAAGTGGCCCAGGAGCGCGCTGACTACGGCGAACAACAGCCCGGCTCCAAAACAGACCGAATACACTAAAAAGTCCATAGCCCCTCGCTAGTTTGCACGCAGTATAAAACCATGAATCCGCCGGAGGCGCAAGCCGCAACCTTGCCCCCGCCGCCGCCGGCCGGCAATCGCCGCTCGCCCTCCTCCCGAGGTTGCCCGCACTGCCCCGGCTCATCTATGGAACGTCGTTTCATCTGCGCCCCTGGAGCAAACACCAACCGCGCCCGCTTTGCACTTATAATTTTCCGGCCGCTTTATAAACGCCAACCCGGCCGCCGGGAGGTCTCCCGGCGCCGCCCCGCGCCTTTTCATTTGACGCCCCGTCCGAGCCGGGCGATAGTGGGCTAGCAGCCGGATTGAAGCGTCTTCTTCCACAGCGAATGGGCTGGTGGCAGAAACACCCAGAACGGCGGGCGTCTGCCGGGGGGCCTCGGGACCCCGGACGAAACCACCAAACGCACAGAAAGGATATTGCTTTGTGAGCCGAAGATCGAAAAAACCGAAGATGCAGACTTTCCGCTACGTCGCGCCAGCGGCGACCAGCGTGCTGCTGGTTGGGGATTTCACCGAATGGCAGCAGAACGCCCTGGTCATGGAGAAGGGAGCCGACGGAGCCTGGGCCATCAGTGTCAAGCTGCCCCCGGGCAAGCATAGCTACCTGTTCATCGTGGATGGCAAATGGTGCGAAGATCCGGAATGCACCGTGCGCGTGCCCAATCCCTTTGGCGGCCATGATATGGTCCGCGAAGTGGGCTGAACTTCGCCGGTCTGCCGGACCGCGGCGTTAACGCCCCCAAGGCGGCCAACCGGGTTTCCCCGGCCCGGCGGCCATCGTTCCTCCCCCCGGTTGTCGGCGGACGCAAAACGCCCGCTGCCGGGCACCTGACACGCCCGTTCCAACCGCCGCAGCAACCACCCCGGCTGGCAACGCGGGCGCCCGCTTCAGAAGACCACCCGGCAAGCGAACCCGGTTCGCGCTCGCCCGAGCCGGAAAACCGCGTATTTCAGGCTGGCTCCTGGCGCCGTTTTCTGCCCTAATCTGCCGCCTGATATGACGCATTGTCCAACCGTTCCGAACCCGCCGAACCGCCGCCTCTGCCGCGCCCGGCCGCGGATCTGACCCTTGCTTTCCGTCCCCCGAGCGCCCCCATGAAACAGCTCATCCTGATTGATTACGCTATTATTGGCGTCTATGTGCTGGCCTCCTTTGCCATCGGCAACTACTACCTGCGGCGAGCCGGCTCTTCCCTGGACGAATACTTCCTGTCCGGTCGCAAGACCTCCTGGTGGCTGGTCGCATTCTCGATGGCGGCCACGAACTACTCGATTGATTACCCGCTGGCCATTTGCAAGCTGGTGGCCAAATACGGCATCATGGGCACCTGGTATGTGTGGTCGCTGGCCATGGCCGCCGTGGCCACCACCTTCTTCTTTTCCCGTTTGTGGCGCCGGGCCCGGGTGGTGACCGACGCCGAGTTGATCAAATACCGGTATAGCGGAAACATCGGCAATGCCCTGCGCATCTTCAAGAGCATCTACTTCGGCGTCATCATCAACTGCTTCGTCCTGGGCTGGGTCTTCCGGGCGCTGACCAAAGTGATGACCGTCCTGACTCCTTGGAATCAATGGTACGTCCTGACCTTTGCCGTGGCCGTCACCGTGATCTACACGATCAGCGGCGGGCTTTGCGGCGTGATCATGACCGACTTCGTCCAGTATGTCATCATCATCATCGGCGCGGTGGCGCTGGCCGTCTATGGCGTCGTGCATGTCGGCGGCCTCGCGGCCATGTCCGCCAAAATCGAGGCCCTGTACCCGGGCAAACACTTCCTGGCATTCTCGCCCGGGTTCACCGGCGGCCAGTTGATGCCCTGGTCGGCCTTTCTGGTTTACCTGTTCATCCAATGGTGGGCCAACAAGTATTCCGACGGCGGCGGCAAACATATCCAGCGCATGAGCGCCGCCCGGAACGAAGTCCACTCCGTCCTGGGCACGTTCGCCTATTCGCTCCTTTATGTCCTTTCCACCTGGCCGATCATCATCACGGCGCTGTGCGCGCTGATCCTCTTCGGCAAGCTGCCCGACCCGGAGCTGGGCTATCCGCGGCTGATGAGCGAGCTCCTGCCCAACGGCGTCCTGGGGCTTTGCGTCGTTGGCTTGCTGGGGGCGTTCATGTCCACCATTTCCACCCACTTCAACCTGGGGCCCTCCTACCTCATCAACGACATCTACAAGGCTTTCCTGGTGAAGAATGCCTCCGAGAAACACTATATCCTCGTCTCCCGCTGCGCCACGGGCCTGGTCGCCCTGACCGGCATGATTCTCAGCGTCTTCATCGAGTCCATTGCGGACATGTGGCAGTTCGTTTTGTCCTTCGCCAGCGGCGCCGGCATTATCTGGATACTGCGCTGGTTCTGGTGGCGCATCAATGCCTGGTCCGAGTTTTCCTCGATGATCTGCAGCGCCATCGTGGCCACCTACCTGAAGCAGGCGCACCCGGAGATCCCGTTTGAAAGCGCCCTGCTGATCATCATCGCCATCACCGTCCCCGTGGCGCTGCTGGTCACCTTCCTGACCCCGCCGGTCCAGGACGAAACCCTGCGGGACTTCTACCAGCGCGTGCGGCCGGGGCGCTGGGGCTGGCGCCGCATCGCGGCGAAATACGGCATCCCGCGCTCGCCCTACCTGGCCAAGGCCGTTGTGAACCTGCTGTTGGGGTTGGCGCTGCTGTTCCTGGTCAACTTCGGCGTCGGCACCTTGCTGCTGCGCTCGCGCTGGCTCGGGATCGTCGAACTGTTGGCGGGCGCCCTCCTGGCACTCGTGCTGATTAAGCGAATCCGGGAAGAGGAACAACTCCCGGACCCCCCGGATTCCGCTCCGTCCTCGCCGGGCCAGGGGATTGTGTAAGGCTAATCCTTACATAAAAATCAGCCGGGCGCTTACAGACAACCGCGAAACCTTCTGATAAAAGTAGTGCCCGCAATGGACAGCGCAAGCGGTGGGCCGCCCCGTTGACGTAGCGTGGACCGCCCGGCTGGCTGTTGCAGCGGCAGCCCGGTTGAGCAGGTGGGTTTGGGTGCTCATCATTAGCCCGGTGCAACTCAGATTTCCTCCCGGTCCCGGACTGCCGCTCCAGCAGCCCCTATGCAAACCACCACCGGCCCCCGCCGACGCTAGTTGCGATAGTTCCCTTTCACCAACTGCGCCTCATGGGTCTGCAAATACTTCTCCATCGTCTCGATGCTGCTGGTCTGAATCCGGCGCGCCTGCCCCAATTCCCGCATCATGCGGTAGTCCAGCAGCCGCTTGCCTAGCTCCACAATCTGGATATACGCCGTGTCCGTCTTCCACAACTGCCCATTGGCCAGTGCCGGCCGCCGCTTCTTCCTATTCGACTTTATTTTCACGCCTATTAGACGCGCGAAACCTCTGTTTTGTTCAGATTTTAGTCGGCCAAAGTTTGCCGCGGCGTTCCGGGCTCCGGGTTTACACCTCCCGGCGCGCCCGCATTCCCGTTTACCCCGCCCCGGCGCGTCTGGTAAACTCCGGGCATGGCGTTTGATTCATTACGCGACTTTCTCGGGCATTTGGAGGCGGCCGGCGAGCTGCGGCGCCTCACGCAACCGGTGGCCAGCGAACTGGAGATTACCGAACTGGCCGACCGCGAAATGAAGAAGCCCGGCGGCGGCCAGGCCCTGTTGGTGGAGAAGCCGACCGTCAACGGGCAAATCTCGCCCTTCCCGCTCGCCATCAACGCGCTGGGCTCGTATCGGCGCATGGCGCTGAGCCTGGGCGCCCCCTCGATCGAGGAAGCCGCCGCCGCGCTCGGCGCCCTCGTGAAAGCCAAACCGCCCGCCAGCTTCAAAGAGGCCCTCCAATTGCTCGGCACCGCGTTCGACCTCCGCCACGCCCGGCCGAAGCGCGTCAAAGACGGCGCCTGCCAGGAAGTCATCCACCACTTCGACGCTCCCCCGCCACGCACCACGCCGTGGCCCCCGGCTCCCGATTGGCGCACTCCCGCCGCGTTCGACCCCCGCCCGCCCACCCTGCTGAACCTCCCCATCCAGCAATGCTGGCCGCTGGACGGCGGACGCTTCCTTACGCTGCCCTGCGTGGTAACCCGCGACCCCGACACCGGCGCGCGCAACGTGGGCATGTACCGCATGCAGGTCTATGACGAGCGCACCACCGGGCTGCATTGGCAGTTGCAGAAAGTCGCCGCCCGCCACGGCCGCCGCTACTACGAAACCGGCACGCGCATGCCGGTGGCCGTCTTCCTGGGCGGCGACCCGGTGTACACCTTCTGCGCCACCGCCCCGCTGCCGGACGGGCTGGATGAGTTCCTGCTGGCCGGCTACCTGCGCCAGAAATCCGCCGAACTGGTTCGCTGCCAGACCTGCGACCTGGAAGTGCCCGCCGACGCGGACTTTGTCCTGGAGGGATACGTGGACCCCGCCGAACCGCTGCGCGAGGAAGGTCCATTCGGCGACCATACCGGCTTTTACTCGCTGCCTGACCGCTACCCGGTCTTCCACCTCACCGCCATCACCCACCGCCAGCGGGCGATCTACCCGGCCACCATCGTCGGCCCGCCCCCGATGGAGGATTATTATATCGGCAGCGCCTCCGTAAAACTATTCCTGCCCATCCTCAAAATGACCTTCCCGGAACTGGTGGACCTGGCCCTGCCCGCCGAGGGCGTCTTCCACAACCTGGTCTTCGTCAGCATCAAAAAGACCTACCCCATGCAGGCCTTCAAAATCATGCACGGCCTCTGGGGCATGGGGCAAATGATGTTCGCCAAATATATCGTGGTCGTGGATGACGACGTGGACGTGCATAACTCCCGCGAAGTCCTCTTTCACCTCTGCGCCAACACCGACCCGCAACGCGACGCCCTTTTCACCAAAGGCCCCGCCGACGTGCTTGACCACGCCACGCCCGTGCTGGGCGTCGGCTCCAAAATGGGCATGGACGCCACGCGCAAGCTCCCCGGCGAAGGCCACCCGCGCGACTGGCCGCCGCTCATCCAGATGCCGGAAGCGGTGCGGCAGAAAATCCGCTCGATGCTGGCGTAGCCGCCGACCCCGGGAAAAGAACCCCGCGCGCCGGGAGCCGGCGCCGGGCAGCCGGATAAACTCTCCTCAATAGCCCGCGGCCCTAACGGCCAGCGACGGCCCTCCGCGCGCCCGCCCACAACGGGATGGACGCTCCGGACGGCGCTTGCTAAGCTCGCTCTATGCTTGGTGAACTCGAACGCCAATTCGACATTATCCGCGCAGGGCAGCGCCCCGGCGAACTCCCCAAACACCGCGCCCCATGAAACCCGGTGCCCGGAAACCGCTCCGAAGCCGGGAGCACCCGCGCGCGCAGCCGCAAATCGCCGGGCAACCGCCCCCGCACCGGCTCAACCGCCGCGACTTTCTGCGCGGCGCCGCGGCGGGAATGGCCCTGGCTTTCCTGCCCCCGGCGGCGGCGGCGCCCGCCGGCCCGGTGCGCATCGAAACCCCTTTCCACGGCGCCATCTTCAACCCGCGGCAAGGCCGCGCCGTTAAACGCGGCCTCGCCATCCGCGTGAGCGGCACCGCCCCCGCCGCCATGCGGGTCAAAGTCAACGGGCAAACGGCGCGTCGGGAGGGCGATCGCTTCGACGCCGAGGTCATCCTTCGCCAGCCGGTGACGGAGATTGCCGCCGTCGCCGGAGCATCGGCCGCCGGCGGCGAAGACCGCATCCGGGTGGTCTGGGACCGGCACTCGCGCCCCCGCTACCACTTCGCCCTGGATGACAACATTTATTTTCTGCGCGACATCGCCCGGCAGCGCTATGACTCCCTTTTCGATTGCGCCTACCTCAAACTGCTGCGGAACCTGAACCTCAAATACGGCACCCGCTTCTCCGTCAATCTCTACTTCGCGGCGGAGGACGGCTTCACGCTGGCCGAGTTCCCGGACCGCTACCGCGGCCAGTGGCAGGACAACGCGCACTGGCTGAAACTGGCCTTTCACGCCTACGCCGACAAGCCCGACCGGCCCTACCAAAATGCCCCGGCGGAAAAGCTCCTGGCCGATTACGATCAGGTCGCCGCGCAGATCCATCGGTTCGCCGGCGCCGCCACCTTCGCCCCGCCCACCAACCTCCACTGGTCCATGGCGCGCCCGGACGCCCTCCGCGCCCTGGCCCGGCGCGGCGTGCGGTGCCTGAGCGGCTATTTCCGCAAAGACAACGGCGGCTGGGACATCAATTATGGGCTGGACGACCGCCGGTCGGAATACCTGTCCAAACACGACCTCCTGATGGACTTCGAGACCGGGATCATCTTTTTCCGCGACGCCATCGTCTGCAACACGGTGACCCCGGACCAGGCCGCCCAGGTCCTGGCTCCGCTGGCGGCCGGCCCGGAACGCCGCGACCCCATCAACCTGCTGTGCCACGAACAGTACTTCTGGCCCTTTTATCCGGCGTACCAACCCGACTACGCCCAGCGGATCGAGGCCGCCATCCGCTGGACAACGGAGCACGGCTACCAACCCTCCTTTTTCCACGAAGGCATCCTGGGCAGCCCGGAGGCGTGAACGCGCCGGGGCGCGCGGCGGCTTCCCCGCCGGAAGCGGCCCGCTCACGGCCGCCGCCGCTCACCGGCGAGGTACTCCAGCAGGTCCGCCATGTCCGGCAGCGAGAGCCCCTCGGCCAGCGCCTCGGGCATGAGCGACCCCGACAGCGGCGCCAGATGCCGCAGGTTTAGACGCGGCAGAACCACCGGCTGGCCGTTCGCCTGCTGCAGGGTGACCGCCGCCAGGTGATCGTCGCGCAGCCGGCCCCAGAACAATTCGCCCGCGGCGGTCCGGGCCAGGTACAACTCATTGCCGGGCCGGATCTCCGCGCTCGGCTCCAGCATCGCCGCCAGCGCCCATTCCTTGCCGCGCATCGGCGCCGTGGCCAGCTCCGGCCCCAGGCCCGGCCCGGCCGGCCCCGGCTGATGGCACACCGCGCAATACGCGAGAAACCCCCCCCGTCCGCGGTCCGCCGCGCCCCGCACGTTCAACGCCGGCTGGAAATGCTGCAGCGCCTCCGGCCGCCGCGCCCGCAGCGGCCCCAGCAGCCGCGCCGCGCGTTCGGCAATCGCCGGCTCGGGATACGCGCGCAGCAGGGTCACTTGGTCATCCGTGAGATCGGCCAGGCCCAGGCGCCCCTCTTCCAGCGCGTCCAGCACGACGCCCAGGCGGTCGGCGCGGGCCAGCAGCGCGGCGGCGGCGTCGGCGCGCAAGGCCGGCGTCAAGGCCCGCCACCGGCGCAGCAGCGCGTCGGGCAGCCGCGGATCGTCGTAGCTGCCCAGGGTGGCCAGGGCGGCGGAGCGAAGCGCTTCCGATTGCCGCGACCCCGCCAGCAGCAGCAGGTGATCCGCCGTTTCGAGATAGGTATAGGGGCAGGAGGGCAACAGCCGGATCGCCCCGAGCCGCACCGGTTCCGGAAACTGGACGTTCGGCATGACCGCCAAGGCTTCCGCGTAGAAGCGGGGCAGCGGCCCCTGCGGGTTCATCCGGGCCAGCGAAATACCCGCCCGGCGCAGGCCTTCGCTCATCGCCGCCAGCGTCGGCAAAGCCCGCGCCGAGTCCGGCGGCGTCTGGTCCGCAAACGCAAGCATCCGGGCAATTTCCTCCGGCTGTCCCTGCGCCCCGATCATCGCCGCCAGCCGGTCCAGCAGTTCCTGCCCGGCGGCCGAGTCCCGCACCGCCCGCTGTCGGGCCAGGGCAATCAAGACTTCCGCCGCCCCCTCGCCCAGCGAGCTCAAAACCGCCGCCTGCCGCCAGGGATCGTCGCCCGCCTCCCACAGCAGCTCCGCCAGCACCGGCGCGCGATCCGGCGCCCGGATTTCCCCCAGGGTCAGCGCGAGCTGATAGCGCACGCGGAGCGAAGGGTCGGCCGCCAGCGATTTAAGCTGCCCCCAGATCGGCGCCGGCAGCGCCCCGCGCCGGGCCCGCGCCTCGGCCAGCCGCACCGCCTGTTCCCGCACCCGCGCATCCGGATCTTTCAACGCCCGGAGCAACGGCTCCGCGCTCAACGCGCCGAGCCCCTCGAGCGCGTACAGCGCCTGCGCGCGCGTCAGCGGAGCCCGGGAGTAATAAAACAATTTCGCCAGGGCCGGCGCCGCCGCCGGATCCTGCCGCTCGTAGAGCAGCCGCGCGGCCGTGTCGCGATGCCACCCGTTCGGATGCGCGAGAGCCGCCACCAGCTCGGCCGTGGTGGCCCGCCCCAGCCGGACGGCTTTGGGCGGCTTGAAATCCTGCGGCACAATGCGGTAAATCCGCCCGCCCGCGCGATCGGCGGGCGCCGCCACGACGTAAAGCGCGCCGTCCGGCCCATTGGCAACCTGCACCGGCCGAAACGCCGGATCGGCGGACATCAGAAACTCGCCGCGCGCATCGTCCGGAGCCCGCTCCGCCATCAGCCGCAGCCCCGCCTCGCGCAGCACCACCCGGTGAATGACCCGGGCCGACGCGTCGGCAATGAACACGTTGCCCTGAAAGTTCGTGGGAAACGCGTGGCCGCGATAAACAACGCAGCTTCGCGCATTCGTCAGCCAGGCGGCCGTGGGCGCGTTCGTGGCCAGGAACCCCGCCGCGGGCGGCGCGGCGTCCCCGGGCGGGAGCTGGAAGACGGTCGCGGCCGGGCCGAGCACATCGGCCACCTCGGGAGGCGCCGGGAAAAACGGGTTGCGCTCCCGGTAGCGCAGCGGAAACAGCGCCTGCCGCAGCGGACGCGCCGGATCGCACAGCAGCGCCCGACCCCAGTTGTCCAAAGCCAGGCCGGCTTCCGCCCCGCCCCCGCCGACGGCGAGCGCCAGCCCGCGCGGGGCGAAGGAAAAACACCGGCTCGGCAACGCCGGATCCGTGCCCACCCCGGCGGCATGAATATGGTTGTCCAGGCCCCAGGTGAAGCTGTGCGGGGCCATCCGGGCCGCCAGCGCATTGGTGCTTTCAAACCCGCTGAAGACCTCCCTGCGCACCGTGGCGATGCCGTTGCTCCCGGCATCCTTCAGGTAAAGAATGGCGGCGCCGGCGGCCACGAACACTCCGCCCCCATAACACGCCACCGCCGAGACCGCCGCCAGCTTGTCCGCATACACCCGGCTCGACCGGAATTGGCCGGTGCCGTCGGGGTCTTCCAGCAACCGAACGCGCCCCACCGCCCCGCCGTTGTCGCCGGCGTCGCCGTCGGCCAGCGTCTCCGCTACGAACAACCGGCCGTTCTCGTCAAACGCAATGGCCGCCGGCGCGGCCCCCGGCGCTTCGGCGGCGGCCAGTTCCAGGCGGAACCCGGCCTGAACCCGAAACCCGGCCGGGATATTCGTAAGCTGGCTCGACCAACCGGCGGGCGGGGCGTTGGACTCCGTTTCCGCCGCGGCCGCCCAACCCGGCCCCGCCAGCAGCAACGCCAGCATGAGCCACCGCCCCGCCAGCGGCCCCGGCGCGAGCCGGCAGCCCGCGCCACCGGGCACCCGGCCCGGAGCCCGGCCGCCCGGGCGCGTCCCCCGCGACCGCCCGCGCCCGCGCCGCGAAAATCCTTTAACGTCATTTTGCACCGTCAGCGGTTGTCCATGAAACAGTTGCATCCTGGCCGCGCGGAAAACCCGCCGGCCGCGCGCCTTCGCTCGCACTCCCAGTTTTATCCACCCCCGCCCGCTTGGAAAGGCAAAACCCCGCCGCCCGAATCGTTCCCCCGGCCGCGGCCGGCGGGCATCCGCCTCCCCCGCCCGGCTGGCGGCGCGCTGCCGGCTGGACAACCCGGAACGGTTAACCCATCTTCACCGCGTGGCCGGTTGGGCCGCCTTTGATTCGGACTGCGCTTTATGGAAGAACCTTTGCTGATTCCGGAACCCTTGCCGGAAGCTCCGCCGCCGCCCGCGATGCCGCTCGCGGCGCGGTTGCTGAATGTCTTTGCCATCCCGGGCGCGGTGTTCGCGGACGTCAGGGCCTGCCGCGGGTCCGCCGCCAATTGGATCGTGCCCGCGCTGCTGCTGGGATTGGCCGGCATGCTCACCGCGATGGCCGTGCTCTCCCAGCCGGACTTTCAGCAGCAGATGAACAAACGCTTCGCGGAACAGGCCCAGGCGCTGGAACAGCAAGTCAAGGCGGGCAAGATCAAACCGGCGGAAGCCGAGCGCCTGCGGGCCTTTACCCGAACCTTCGCCCGGCCGGAGGTGCTCCGGTCCCTGGGCGGAACCATGGCCTTCGGGTTCGGCGTCGTCCGCGTGTTCTGGTGGGCGTTGGTGCTGTGGCTGCTTGGGCGGGCGTTCCTGAAAATCCACGTGAACTATCTCAAGGCGCTCGAAGTTGCGGGACTGGCCTTGATGATCAGCGTGCTGGGCTCGGTGGTGTCGCTGCTGCTGATGGGCAACCTGCCCCGGCTGTTTTCCACCCAGGACTGGAGCCAGGCCGTCAGCGACTTCAACCCCAGCCATAAGAACTATCTGCTGCTGGGAACGGCCAATATATTCGCCCTCTGGCTGGTTTGCGTGCTCTCCGTCGGCCTGGCCCGGCTGGCCGACGTGCCCTTCCGACGGGCGATGTGGTTTGTGTTCGCCGCCTGGCTGATCCAGCAACTCTGCCTGGTGACGCTGCAAGGGGTGACCGGGCAATTCATGTTATAGCCCGCCCCCCGGCCCGCGAACCACCCCGAAACGACGGGAGCCTCCCCCATGAAGCCGGCTGGTTGAAGGCCGGCAGACACGAAAAAGGACCTCTCTCAACCATCTCCTGGCATCGCCATGAACTGTCCAATTTTTGGACACTCCCGGAAACATTCGCCTTAATCTCCCTTCCCCACCCCAGTTCCGTTCCCCAATTGCCACCCGCCAATTTCCCTAATAAAAAGCCCTCATTTGGCTAGCAATAGGCCGTGTACAAGGGGTGTACAAGGGATGCTCACCGGATGCGCATAGGAAAAGCTGATATTCACCCGGCGAGCATCCCTTGTACACCCCTTGTACACGGCCTATTGGGAGGGGGAAATGATGGGGAAGCGTCGGAAATGAGTGGACTTGTTGGAGGTGGATTGATTGCGAAGGCAGCGGCGAGTTGGCGCACGAATAAAGGGTGTCCGGGACGGGAGGCCGCCAGCTATTTATAGCGGAGCCGGTTGAGGGGCTTGCTGCCGTTGCCGCTGTGGAGGTGCCTCAGGGGAAAGAGGGTCGCGGCCTCCAGCCGCCTTGATTGGGTCAGGATGGCGTGGCGGGCTTGGCTCCATACGGCGCGACCCTCTGTCCCGCCGCTGAATAAGCCGGTTAACGTGAGGGAATGGGCGCCGTCCCCGGCCGGGGTGTTGCCGTAACGGACGGCGGGTCGGCGCGCGGAAGGCGGCCGTGAATGCGGGTCCGGGATTTCTGTTGGGGGGGCAGACTCATGTTTGTGGCTTCGGCAACCCTGAACTTGATTCAACGCAGCGGCGAGTGCCGCGTCCACCTCCCCGCCCCGGTGGCATTTATCCGGAATCAATGCGCGGGGCAGCCGCCTGCGTCTAATGAGTTGCTGCTGCCGCGCCCCTGCGGCAGACTATTGGCGGATGTCTATTGCCAGGATGCCCCGGTGGTCCGTGCGCCAGGAACAGGCCGAAGTCTCGCGCCTGGCTTGGGCCTTTGTCTTTTCCCTGGCGCTTCACCTGGCGGTGTTCGGCGGTTATCGCACCGGCCAGAAGCTGCATTTATGGCAAAACCTTCACTGGCCCGCCTGGCTGCAGCCGCCTCGCGCGCTGACGGAACTCATCCGGAAGAAAGAAAAGCCTCCGCCGGCGCGGACGCAGGAGCCTCCCCTGATATTCGTGAATGTCAGCCCCGCCCAGGCCACGGCGGAACCGCCCAAGACCGCGCGATATTATTCCGACAAGAACGCGCACGCGGCCAACCCCGACGCGGATAAGATCACGGACGTGCCCAGGATCACCGGCCGGCAGACGCAAGTTCCCCGGACGGAGGATATCCCGCGCCCGAAGTTTGTCCCTTTGCAGCCGGCGCCGGCCGCGCAAACGCCGCAGGAGGCGCAACCGGAGGTTCGCCCCAAACCCGCCGATACTCCCGGGGACCTGGTGCTGGCCAAGCCGTCCCCAACGCCCCGCCTCACGGACGGCGACGCGGCAACGGCCCAGCCGGCCCGGCCGCGAACCCTCCGGGAAGCCCGGGCCCGGTTGGCGGAACCGCGGGCGGCCGGTGAAATGATGAAGCAGGAGGGCGGGGTCAGCCGCCGCCACGCCATCGCTTCGCTGGACACCCGGGCCACTCCCTTTGGCGCCTATGACGCCGCGCTGGTGGCGGCCATTTCGCAGCGCTGGTACACCTTGCTGGATCAGCGCGAGTATGCGTCCGATCGGCGCGGCAAGGTGGTGCTGCAGTTTCGCCTGCATCATAACGGGCGCGTGACGGATATGACCGTGGCGGAGAACACCGTGGGCGAGGTGCTGGGGCTGCTCTGCCAGAAGGCGGTGCTGGATCCGGCGCCCTTTGCCAGTTGGCCGAGCGATATGCGCCGCACGCTGGGAGACACGCGCAATATCCAATTCACTTTTTATTACAATTAATGGTCTATGGAATCCCTGGTTTACATCCTGCTCTTTATCACGTCGGTGGTGGGCCTGACCTTCATCGTCGAGCGCGGCATTGTCCTGCGCTGGCGGCGCGTCGTGCCCGCCGAGGTCGAGGCCGTTGTCCAGGCCTGCCAGTCGCGCGCGGACGTGCCGAACCTCCGCCGCGTCTGCCAGCAACATAAATCCCCCACCAGCCGGCTGCTGTTGATTGGCGCCGAGCACCTGGACTGGCCCCGGGCGGAAATCACCGACGCCATTCAGACCCGCGCGCGCAATGAGGTGGCCCGCCTGGAGCGCGGGCTGGTGGTGCTGGAGATCATAGTCGGCATCGCGCCGTTGCTGGGCCTGGTGGGCACCATTTTGGGCATGATGACCGCGTTCGGGGATGTCGGGCAGGGGGGCCAGATTGATCCGGCCGAACTGGCCAAGGGCATTTCGCTGATTTTGCGCGCCACGCTCTTTGGCCTGCTGATTGCCATTCCGGCCCTGGTCTTTTGGAGTTATTACACCAAGAAAGTGGAATCCCTGGCCCTCGAGCTGGAGTCATTGTGCGACGAGTTCCTCCGCCGCCTCTACCGCGAGGAAGAGCCGCTTCCCCGGGGGAAAAGCTAACCGCCGCCCCGGCGAATCTTCGCTTCCCGATATGGCCTTGCGATTTTACACCCGAAAACGGCGGGAAGTCCCGACGGTGATCATTGTCGCGCTGATAGACATCCTCATCGTCCTGGTGATCTTCCTGATGGTGACCACGACGTTCAAGCAGCAGCCCGCGCTCAAGCTCGCTTTGCCCGAATCCTCCCAGGCCCAAAAGACCGGCGCCAGCGAAGCCCCGCCCCTGGTCGTCAGCATTGATCCCCAGGGCCAGCTCCGCCTGGGCGCCGACGCCCGGCCCGTCACCCTCGAGCGCCTCCGGCAAGAGCTTCTCGGGGCCGTCGCCAAAACCCCGGAACTCCGGCTCGCCCTGAGCGCCGATAAAATGGCCCCTTTCGGGCAGGTGGTGAAAGTGATGGACGTTGCCAAAGAAGCCAACCTCAAGGTCGTCAATGCCTACACCAAGGAAACCGGCAAGCCCTGATCCAGCCGCCGCGCGGCTCCGGCGTTTCGCCTCTGGATCGGCAGGCGCGCGCGGGAAAGGCCGGCTTTGGCGATTCCGCCGCGCCCTGTCCGCCTGCGGCGCGGCGCTGGGGCTGGCGGTTTCGCCCGCGGGCGGCCAGCCGCCGCCCGGGCTGGCGGCGCAAAAGTCCGGCGGGGACGTGGTCTTGAGCCTGACGGGCGCTCCCGGCAGCGGCGGCACGATTCAATATCGCTCCGGGCTTTCCGCCTCGAACACCTGGCACTACCTGGCCCACTTTGCGGCATTGTCCGCCAGCCCCTGCCAGGTGACGGAACCGGGCGCGCTCCACGCCGCGCGGTTTTACCGGGCGTTTTCTTATTCACTGCCCACGAACGTGGTGCCGCGCTCGAACATGGTTTGGGTTGCGCCGGGGGTGTTTGTCATGGGCAGCCCGGCGGGCGAGGCGCTTCGCGCCGCGAATGAAACCCAGCATACGGTGACGCTGACCCGGGGGTTTTACATGAACCAGTACGAGGTGACGCAGGGAGAGTACCTGGCGCTGATGGGGACCAACCCCAGCCGGTTCACCACCCAGGACTATAATGGAAACCCGATCAGCCCGGATTTGAACCGGCCCGTCGAACAGGTGAGCTGGATTGACGCGACCAACTATTGCGGGCAGTTGACGAGCCAGGAGCGGACCGCCGGGCGGTTGCCGGCGGGCTGGAGGTATCGCCTGCCGACCGAGGCCGAATGGGAGTATGCGTGCCGGGCGGGAACGGCCACCGCCTTCAGCTTCGGCAACGCGATTCGCGGCGGAGCGGCCAACTTCCAAAACCACTACGAGTATGACGCGGGCATTGGGGATCTCTACGTGCCCGGCCCGGAGGTTCCGTGGCGGGCATGCACAACGGCCGTGGGCAGCTACCCGCCGAATGCGTGGGGGCTGTATGACCTGCACGGGAATGTCTGGGAATGGTGCCAGGATTGGCTCGGAACCTACCCGGCGGGGAGCGTGACTGATCCCCAGGGCCCGGCCTCCGGCTCCGGGCGCGTGTATCGCGGCGGCAGTTGGGATTATTGGGGCCGCTACAGCCGGTCCGCCTGCCGCTTTTCGCTCGCCCCGTCCAAACAGTACGACTTTATCGGGTTCCGGGTTGTCCTGGCCCCGGATCCGTAGGCCGCGCGGGCTTAAGCCTTCAGGCACGCCCCGGCCACCCGCTCGATTTGGGCATCGGTGAGTTCCGGGAACATGGGCAGGGAAATGATTTTGCCGACCAGCGCTTCGGTGACGGGGAAGCTGCCGGGCGGGTAGTCCAACTCGGCGAAGGCGGGCTGCAAATGCACGGGAATCGGGTAGTGAATCCCGTGGGAAATGTTGGCGGCGTCGAACGCGGCTTGCTGTTTTGCCCGATCGGGCACCTGCACCACGTAGAGGTGGAAAACCGGTTTGGCATACGGCGCCACCGGGGGCGTGAACAGGCCAGTGCCAGCCAGCAGCCGGTCGTACTTGGCCGCGGCCTGGCGGCGCGCTTCGTTCCACTGCTCCAACCGGCGCAGCTTCACGCGCAGCACGACGGCTTGCAGGGTGTCCAGCCGGCTGTTGAATCCTTTGATCTGGTGCTCGTATTTGACCTTCTGGCCGTGATTGCGCAGCGTCCGGACCTGTTCGGCCAGGTCGGCCCGGGTCGTGGTCACCGCTCCGCCGTCGCCGTAGGCACCCAGGTTTTTGCCCGGGTAGAAGCTGAACGCCGCAATGTCTCCCATCGAGCCGCAGCGCCGCCTTTTATACTCGGCGCCGTGCGCCTGGCAGGCGTCCTCGATCACATACAGCTTATGCCGCCGCGCAATCTCCAGGAGGGGGTCCATGTCCGCCGGCTGGCCATAAAGATGCACGGGCATGATTGCCTTGGTGCGGGGAGTGATCGCCCGCTCCACCTGCGCCGGGTCTATCGTGTAAAACCGGGGGTCACAGTCCACCAGGACGGCCCGGGCGCCCGCCTGGTCAATGGCGGACACCGTGGCAATGAACGTATGGGTGCAGGTGATGACCTCGTCGCCCGCGCCGATGCCGCACGCCAGCAGCGCCAGTTTCAGCGCCTCCGTGCCGTTGGCCACGGCCACGCTGTGCGGAGCCCGGCAGAACGCCGCAAACTCCTGCTCGAAGAGCTTGACGTCCTCGCCCAGGACGAAATCTCCGCGCGCGCACACCTTTGCCATGGCCGCATCCACCTCCGTTCGGAGCTGCTGATACTGCGCCACTAAATCCACGAATTGTATCTTTTCGTTGTTCATACCAAGCTTCTGCAAGTTAATACCCGGCGTTTACGCCGCTTCTTCTTAGCCCAATTCGCAAGCCGCCTCAAGGTCTTTTTCCCGCTCCGGGCTTGCTTTGCGGCCGGGAGCGGCGGAAGCTGTGGGCCGCAACGATTATGGCCAAAAAAGCGTTCATTACCGGCATTACGGGGCAGGACGGTTCCTACCTGGCGGAGCTGCTCTTGAGCAAGGGCTACGAGGTGCATGGGCTGATCCGGCGGGCGAGCACCTTCAACACCGCGCGGCTGGACCCCATTTATGACGATCCCCATTGGGACGCGCGCCGTTTATTTCTGCACTATGGCGACTTGAGCGACGCCAGCGCGCTGGCGAGGCTAATCGGCAAAATCCAGCCGGAGGAGGTTTACAACCTGGCGGCCCAGAGCCACGTGCGGGTGAGCTTTGACAGCCCCGAATACACGGCGGACATCACGGCGACCGGCACGGTGCGGCTGCTGGAGGCCATTCGCGAGACGGGCATCCGCCCGCGCTTTTACCAGGCTTCTTCGAGCGAGATGTTCGGCCTGGTGCAGGAGGTTCCGCAGACCGAGCGCACGCCCTTTTATCCGCGCAGCCCGTATGGGTGCGCCAAGGTGTTTTCCTATTGGGCCACCGTCAACTACCGGGAATCCTACGGGCTCCATGCCAGCAATGGCATCCTGTTCAACCACGAATCGCCGCGGCGCGGGGAGACCTTTGTGACGCGGAAAATCACACGGGCCGTGGCGCACATCCTGGCGGGATTGCAAGACAAGCTGTATCTAGGCAACCTCGAGGCCCGGCGCGATTGGGGCTACGCCCGGGAGTACGTCGAAGCCATGTGGCTCATGCTCCAACAGGACAAGCCGGATGATTACGTGATCGCCACGGGCGAAACGCATTCGGTTGACGAGTTCCTCACGGCCGCCTTTGCCTACGCCGGGCTGGACCGCGAGAAGCACGTGCAGATTGACGCGCGGTATTACCGGCCCGCCGAGGTGGACTTGTTGATCGGTGACGCGAGCAAAGCCAGGCGCCAACTGGGGTGGGCGCCTAAAACCCGGTTCCCGGAGCTGGTAAAACTCATGGTGGATGCCGATATCGAGCTGCTCCGCCAGCGCCGCCAGGGGCAGGTCCGCAGCAACCGGGAGCGCTGAATCCAGCCGGGAGCGGCCCACCGCCAACCCCTCCGAAGACGCCCCCCATCGAGCCGCGGCGCGCCAAGGTCAGTCCCCGCGGCGGCCACGCAAGCCCGTCCAGCCCGGCCCGGCCCGGCGCGCCTGCGATCGGGCGGCGACGGTTCAAGCGCGGCGCCTTGATTCAGAAGCGGAAGCTTACGCCAAAAACATGCAGATTCAGGCCCGGGTTGGGCGCGGCCAGCCCCGCGTTGGACATGTGCTGCCAGCGGTAGCCAAGCCGCCAATGCCTGGCCAGGTCCAAATTCAAGCCGGCGTGGCACGTAAATTGTATGGCCGCGCCGAAGTCGCGAAGCTCAAAATCATGGCGGCTGATATACGTGGGGCTTACCCCGGCGGTCAGCGACAACGGGCAGCGCTGCCGATGCAGCTCCAGGCTGGGCCCGACGCTTCCAATCACGGCATTATATTTGCGGTCCCCCAGCCAGCCTCCCGATAAATCCAGCCGGCCCTGCACGTCCCATCCTTTGCCCAGAGACCATTCCAGCGGCAGATGCCAGGTACCAAATACCTGGGCCAGGTTGAAATTCCGGCAACCCTGATTCGCCGGAATCCCGCCCCGCACCCCCACCGACTCCCATCGAAGCCCCTCACCCCGCCCCGGATAACTCCAGAACAAAAGACAGACCATCACCCAGTTCCCCATGCCGATACGGCCCAAAGTCTTCCTGGTAATGCTCATGTCATTATATCCTATGAGGAGACCTGGCTCGGCACAAGTTTCAACACGGCACGGAAGACCGGGCCGCGCGGGTTTCCGGGAAAGCCGCATCGGCAATCCCCGGCCGCCCGCACCGCCTTCGCTAACGCCCGCTTCCGACTTTTGGCCGCGAACGGAAACCGGAGAGGCGCTCGCCGCGCCAAAACCGGTCAAAGCAGGCTTGCCATGCGAAAAAGGGGGTGCTATGCAAACCCCCGATGGATTCCGGCTCAAACAGGCCTTAGACCCGCGTCATGGAAATCAGTACCATTGGGCGCCCGCGCAATGTGGGGTGGGTTCGGGCAGGGGCGTTGCTCTATGGTGATTGGGGTGCCAGCAAGGCCTACGTCATTGGTCTGGGGGTTGCGGCGGTGGGTTTTGCGGCGCTGCCCCACTTGCTGGCCGTCTGCCTGGTCACGGCCATTGTTGGCATCAACTACATCTGGGTGTGCCGCTGCTTTGCGAATGGGGGCGGGGTTTATACCGCGGCGGGCTTGCACTCGCGGCGGCTGGCGATGGCGGGGGGATTGCTGTTGTTGGCCGATTTCATCGTCACGGCCTCGCTGAGCTGCCTGGACGCTTTTCACTACCTTGGCTTCGACCAGGTCGAAGCCAAGAAATGGGCCATCTCCGCCATCTTCCTTATTGGCGCCATGAACTTCTTCGGGCCCAAGCACGCGGGCAGTCTGGCGATCTGGCTGGCGCTGCCGGTCGTTGCCGTGGTGATCGTCCTGATCGGCGCCGGCCTGCCGCACCTGGGTCAGTTCCATGCCCGCGCGCCGTCGGGAGGGCTGCTTCCCAACTGGGTGGCGTTTGTGGGCATGATCCTCGCCCTCTCGGGCGTCGAGGCCGCGGCCAGCAGCACGGGGGTCATGAAACTGGACCCCGGCGCCACGGTGGACAAGCCATCCGTGCGCATAGCCTCCCGGCGCGCGGTCACGGCGGTCATGCTGGAGGTGGTTATCGCCACGGCTGCCCTCAGTTTGCTGGCCATGTGCCTGCCGGTGGGCGAGGATCAACTGGCGGCGCACCGGGAGGATATGCTCCGGTTCATGGGGGAAATCTTTGTGGGGCCGTGGTTTGGCAAGGTGGTGGGCTGGGTCTTCGCCTTGCTGCTCCTGTCAGCGGTGAACACCGCCATCGGCGGCATGGTAGCGCTGCTGTATGTCATGGCGCATGATCGCGAACTGCCCCACACCTTCGTCCAGCTCAACCGCTTTGGCGTGCCCTGGGTCGCCCTGATCGCCGCCACCATTCTGCCGGTCATCGTGCTGGACCTCAATGATTCGGTCGAAGCCCTGTCCAGCCTTTACGCCATCGGCGTGGTCGGCGCCATTGTGCTGGACGTCGGCAGTTGCGCCTTTGCCCGGACGCTGCCCCTGACCGACCGGCAGCGCCTGGTCATGAAGCTGACGATCCTGCTCCTGGCGGCAATCTGGGTGACCATCGCGCTCCACAAACCGCGGGCCCTGGTTTTCGTGGTGATGGTGCTGGTGGTGGGGTTTGCCATCCGGCAGCTTGCCCGCCGGCATTTCCTGCCCCCGGAAGTTTCCGCGCCCGCCCCGGTTCCCGGCCCCCGGCCGGTGTCCGGCCAATTCATCGGCCAGCTCATCCTGGTCGCCGCCCGCGGCTGGACTCCCGCCCTCCAGTTCGCCCTGGAAGAAAGCCGCGTGCGCGGCTCCCGGCTGCTCGTGCTCTATATCCGCGAAATCGCGGTAAAGACGGGCATGAGCGGCAACTGGCAGAAAGACCCGGCCGCCAAGGCCCTCTTTACCCGCCTCGGGGCCGAGGCCGGCGATGTGCAGGTCAGCAAGCTCTACAGCATCAGCGATTCCCCGGCGGATACCGTCATTGACATTGCCGCGACGTTTGGCGTGGACACCGTCGTGCTCGGCGGCAGCCGCCGCGCTGCCCTCGTCCATCTCCTCAAAGGCAACGTCGTCGCCCGCGTCGCGGCCAACCTGCCCGAGTCCATGCACCTGATAGTCATCGGGTAGCGCGGCCCGCCCTGCCCTGAGCCGTCCGCCATGGCGACGACCCGCTCTTCCGCCGGCCCGGCGGCTGGCCCCGCGCCGCCAGCCCGGGAGCAGACCTGTCGCGGCCCGTTTGCGATCATGGTCCTGCTTTTCTTTCTCTGGGGGTTCATGACCGTATGCAACGACCTGCTGATCCCGCGCTTCAAGTCGGCCTTCGCGTTGAGCTACTTCCAGGCGATGCTGGTGCCGCTGGCCTTCTTCGGCGCTTATTTCACCGGCGCGCTGCTCTACTTTCTGGCCTCCGTCCTCGCGGGCGATCCGCTTGCGCGGATGGGGCACCAGAACGGCGTGGTGCTCGGGCTGCTGATTTCAGCGGCGGGCAGCGCGCTGTTCTGGCCGGCGGCTTCCGTTCCGGCGTATCCGCTGTTTCTGCTCGCGCTCTTTATCGTGGGCCTCGGCTTTGCCGTGCTGCAAATCGCCGCCAATCCCTACGTCGCCCTCCTCGGCCCCGAACGGACGGCGGCCAGCCGGTTGAACCTGGCCGAAGCGTTCAACTCGGTCGGCACCACGATCGGCCCGCTGGCGGGCGGCTATCTCATCTTCGATTATTTCGCCCGGAGCGGAGCGCATGGGGCGGAATCGGTCAAGCGGCCCTACCTTTGGTTTGGCCTGACGCTGCTGCTCCTGGCGGCCGTGTTTTGGCGCCTGCGCCTGCCGCGCGTGGGCGGGGGCCGGATCGAGCGCGGCGTGGGCGCGCTCAAATATCCGCATGTCGTGCTGGGCGGGGTGGCGCTCTTCCTGTACGTGGGCGGCGAGGTCTCGGTCGGAAGCCTGATCATCAACTTCCTCGGCCAGCCCGGCATTGCCGGGCTCTCCGAACTGGAAGCCAGCTCCTACGTGTCGCTGTATTGGGGCGGCCTGCTCATTGGCCGGTTCATGGGCGCCGTGGCGCTGAGCGCGCTGCCGCCCCGCCGCCGGCAGTTCTGGCTGGCGGCCTTCCCGCTGGCGGGTTTCCTGGTTCTATGGGGGCTGCGCGGCGGGGAGGCCGTGTGGGGGTATTTGCCATTTTTAGCCCTGTGCTGGCTGCTGTTTCAGTTCAGCCGGGCGCGCGCGGGCCGGACGCTGCTGCTCTTCTCGGCCATGGCCGCCGCGCTGCTGTTCGTCGCCCTTCTGGCTGGCGGGCGCTTGGCCCTGTGGTGCGTGGTGGGCGTCGGGCTGTTTGCCTCCATCGGCTGGCCCAACACCTTCGCGCTCGCCCTGGAAGGCACCGGCCTTTACCAGGGCCAGGCCTCGGCCTGGCTGGTCATGGGCATTCTCGGCGGCGGCGTCCTGCCACCCCTCCTGGGCGGCATGGCCGACCTCACCCACAGCCTGCAGTTCGCCCTGATCGTGCCTTTGCTGGCGTTTGCCGGCGTCGCCCTCTATGGCTGGAAAGGACATCGCGTCGGACGCGCCCGCCCCAACTCCGGCCGCGACTGCAAATAAGCCTTTGTCCCTCGGCGGCGGAGGGGTTAACTTTTGCCTGACTGATGCAGAACCGCCCGAACCATTCCGAGGGGGCGCCGAACCCCGGTCCGCCCGGCCGCCTGCCCGAGCTGCTCGCCCCGGCGGGAGATTGGGAGTGCGCCCGGGCCGCGGTCGAGAACGGGGCGGATGCCATTTACTTCGGGCTGGAGAAGTTCAACGCCCGGATGCGGGCCAACAATTTCACCGAAGCCGATTTGCCCCAGCTCATGGAGTTTCTGCACCGGCGGGGCGTGCGGGGCTATCTGACGTTCAACATCCTGGTCTTCGAGGACGAGCTGGCCGCGGCGGAGCAATACGTGCGGGCCATGATCTCCGCCGGGGTGGATGCCGCGGTGGTGCAGGATGTGGGCATGGTCCGCCTGATCCGCCAGCACTCGCCCGACTTCCCCATCCACGTCTCCACCCAAATGACCATTACCAGCGCCGCCGGATTGGAGTTCGCGCGCGCGCTGGGCGCCAACCGGGTCGTGCTTGCGCGCGAGTGCTCGCTGCCGGAAATCGCGGCCCTGCGGACGCCGCCGGCGGGGCTGCCGCCGCTGCCACTGGAGGTTTTCATCCACGGCGCGCTGTGCGTGGCCTACTCGGGCCAATGCCTGACGAGCGAGGCCCTGGGCGGGCGCTCGGCCAACCGCGGCGAATGCGCGCAGGCCTGCCGCCTGCCGTATGAACTGGTGGCCGACGGCCAGCGGGTCGCGCTGGGCGACCGGAAATACCTGCTCAGCCCGCAAGACCTGGCCGGGCTGGAAGTGCTGCCCGAACTGGTGCGGCTCGGCGTGGCCTCGCTTAAGATCGAGGGCCGCCTCAAATCACCTGAATACGTGGCCAACATCACCCGCATCTATCGCCGCGCTCTGGACCAGGGGGGCGGCGACGGACGGATCACCCGCGCCGATCGCTATGGCATGGAGATGGCCTTCTCCCGCGGCCTGCATACCGGCTGGTTCCGGGGAACCCACCACCAGCAACTCGTGCATGGCCGCTTCGGCAAAAAGCGCGGCGTCTTCCTGGGCCCGGTGGCGCGCCGGGAAGGCGAGCGCGTCTGGGTCGAACTCCAGGCCCCGCTCAAGCCCGGCGATGGCGTGGTCTTTGATGCCGGCTGCCCCGAGCAGGACGAGCAGGGCGGCCGGGTTTATGACGTGCGCCGCGCGGGTCGCGGGCCGGAGAATGGCCGGCTGGCGGAACTGCGCTTTGGCCGGGGCGACCTTGATTTCCGGCGCATCCATGCCGGGGATAAACTATGGAAAACCAGCGACCCGGAGCTGGACCGGGCGCTGCGGCAGAGCTATGCCGGCGATGCCCCGCGGTTCCAGCGCCCCCTCCGGATGGAAGCCCGCGGCGCCGCCGGCCAACCGCTCACCCTCATCGTCCAGGACGAACTGGGGCATGAAGTCCGCCTGGCCTCGGCGATGCCGCTGGCGCGGGCGCAAAGCCAGCCGCTGACCACCCCCCGGCTGCAGGCCCAACTCGGCCGCCTGGGCGGAACGGCATTCCGCCTGGACGCGCTGCAGAATTCACTGGCCGGCGAAGTGGTGCTGCCCGTCAGCGAGCTCAACCGCCTGCGCCGCGAGGCTGTGCGGCAACTGGACGCCCGGCGCGCCCGGCCCCGGCAGTGGACCCTGCGGAACGACGCGCCGGACGCCGCGCGCGCCAACGCCGCCCCCCCGCCCGCCCCGCCCGGCGCGCCGCCGCATCTGATCGTCCTGGTGCGCAGCCAGGCGCAACTGGATGCCGCGCTGCACGCCGGGGTGGAGACGGTGTATTGTGAATGGGAAGACCTGAAAAAGTATCGGGAGGCCGTCGCGGCGGCGCGCCGCCATGCGGCCGCCACGGGCCGGCGGGTGGAAATCTTCGCCGCCCCGCCGCGGATTTTCAAAGCGGGAGAAGAATGGACGCTGCGGCAGGTCCGCGCCAGCGAAGCCGACGGCTACCTGGTCCGCAATTACGACCATTTGCGCTTCTTCGCGCGCGACCGGTGCGTCGGCGACTACTCGCTCAACATCGCCAACCGGCTGGCCGCCGACTACTTCCAGCGCCAGTTCGGCCTGGAGCGGATCACCGCCTCGTATGATCTGAACGCCGCGCAACTGGCCGCCCTCCTGCGCGGCGCGCCGCCGGAGTGGTTCGAGATAACCATTCACCAGCACATGCCCATGTTCCACATGGAGCACTGCGTCTTTTGCGCCTTCCTCACCTCCAGCGCCGATTACCGAACCTGCGGCCGCCCCTGCGATACGCGGGAAGTCAAACTGCGGGACCGCGTCGGCGCGGAGCACCCGGTCAAGGCCGACGCCGGCTGCCGCAACACCGTCTTCAACGCCCGCGCCCAGACAGGCGCCGAGTATGTCGCGCGCCTGCAGGCGCTGGGCGCGCGCCACTTCCGCCTCGAATTCCTGGACGAATCCCCGGCCCAGGCCAGCCGCGCCATCGCGCTGTATCGCCAACTGCTTCGCGGCGAGATTTCCGCCGCGCAAATCAGCCGCGAGTTGAAGCTGCTCAACCAGCTCGGCGTCACCCGCAGCCCGCCCCGCCTCTGACCCGCCCGCCGCCGCACCTTTCCGCCGGAAGCGCCCGCCCCGGCCCGGCGGCTCAAAGCGGGGTGCGGGCCGCCCAAAAAAAGGGCTGTTCTTTCTTCCCGGAGGCGGTAGTTTGGAAACGAAGCTTAGTTATGAAAAGAACCGTGTGTGTGTTCCTCGCCTGCGCGGCCGGCGCGGTCGGGCCGTTGCTGGGTTCCGATAAGCCGGTGCCGGGCTCGGAGAATGTGGAAACGGTGGTCAGCGTGGATCCCGCCACAGCGGAAGAAGACATGCGGCGCGAGCAGGCGATTGCCGAGTTTACCGCCCGGATGAAAGCGGCGAACTACCCGGCTTTGTTCGAGGCCGCGGCAAAGGAATTCAACGTGCCGGCGGACATTCTCAAAGCCGTGGCCTTTGCCGAGACGCGCTGGGAGCACCTGACCTGGCCGCCCGGCGAAACCGAATCGCCGAAAAACGGCATGCCGCGGCCCTACGGCATCATGTCGCTTTGGGACAACAAGTATTTCGGGCACAGCCTGCTGGAAGCGGCGGCGCTGATTGGCAAGACGCCCGAGGAATTGAAGAACGATCCCTACCAGAATATCCGCGGCGGCGCGGCCCTGCTGCGCCAGCACTACGACGCCAATCCGAAGCCGGAGGGAACGACCGAGGCGGACATCGAAAGCTGGCGCTATGCCATCCGCAAGTATTGCGGCATCCCGGAGCCAGACCTCAACGCCCGGCACGCGCTGGATGTTTACGTGTTTATGAGCCAGGGCTATCACCAATACGGCATCGAGTGGGATGGCCGCCCGGTCAACCTGGACCCCATCCGCGAGGAAACCCGCCGCATCGTCGCCGAGGAAGAGGCGAAACAAGCCGCCGCGCAGGCGGACGAAGCGCCCGCCGAAGCCCCGCCCAGGCCGAAACTGTCCTCCCATCCCCAGCCCAAACCGGAAGCGGTGATGGACGAGGAAATCACGCCGCCGCCCCCCGCCCAAAAATCCATCAAGCCGTGGTGGATTATCCTGGCGGTCGTGGTGGTCGTGGCGGCCAGCTTTCTGCTGAAGCGCCGGCTCACCCGTTCCGATTCCGCCTGACCCCGTTCCCCGGAGCGCGGGCGCCCCGGGCGTTCCGACGGCCGGCCGTGGGGGCCGGGCGTTGCGGCGACCGGCGATCCCGCCCGAATCCTGATGAACCCAGCGATGAAAGCAGTTGTTCTGCGCGGCAAGGAAGAAATGCAGGTGGAGCACGTCCCCTCACCGCCGCTGCAAGCGGGCGAGGTGCGGGTGCAGATCGAAGCCGCGCTGACCTGCGGCACCGACCTGAAAGTCTTTAAGCGCGGCTACCATGCCAAAATGCTGATCCCGCCCACCCGCTTCGGGCACGAGTTTTCGGGCGCCATTGCGGAAGTGGCGCCGGAGGTGGCGGGCTGGCGCGTGGGAGACCGGGTGGCGGTGGCCAATTCCGCCCCCTGCGGCCAGTGTTTCTATTGCCACCAGCGGCAGGAAAACCTGTGCGACGACCTGCTGTTCCTGAACGGCGCCTACGCCCGCTCCATCGTCGTGCCGGCGCGGATCGTGCAGAAAAACCTGCTGCGCCTCAAGCCGGAGACCGACTTCGCCGACGCGGCGCTGGTCGAGCCGCTGGCGTGCGTGGTGTTGGGGGTCGAAGACGCGCAGTTGCGCGCGGGCCAGCGGGTGCTGGTCATCGGCGCCGGGCCCATCGGCCTGATGTTTGTCGCGCTGGCCAAACACCTGGGCTGCCAGGTGAGCGTCGCCGGCCGGGGAAAAAAACGCCTGGAAACCGCGCAGCGCCTCGGCGCGGACCTGCTCCCGAGCATCGAAGGCCCGGCCGGCCTGGAAGCCGTCCTGGCTTCCGGAACGAGGTTCGACGCCGTCATCGAGGCCGTCGGCAAGCCCGAGACCTGGGCCGCCGCCGTGCGGCTGGTGCGCAAGGGCGGCACGGTGAACTTTTTCGGCGGCTGCCCGGCCGGCACCACCCTGACGCTCGACACCTCGCTCATCCACTACGCCAACCTCACGCTGCGGGCCAGCTTCCATCACACGCCGCGCACGGTGCGGCGCGCCCTGGAGTTCATCGAGGCCGGCGTGGTGCGCGCGGATGATTTTGTGGACGGCGAATGCGCGCTCAGCGAACTGCCCCTGCTGTTTCGCTCCATGGCCGCCGGCAACCGGGCGGTGAAGACGCTGGTGCGCGTGCGCGAATAAGCCGGGCCCGCGCCGGAAAGCGCGCGCTCCCCGCGGCGGCGCCGGCGCGCGGCTAAGGCGGCACCACCTGCTGAAACTCCGGGGACGAGCGCAGCGCGCGGAAACGCTCATCCTTCCGGGCGGTATCGAGCAAATCCCGCGCCTTGGGATCCTGCTGGAGCCGTTTCTGGCTCAGGTCAACCGCCTGGCGAAGGGCGGGCAGGGCCTCGGCGGTCTTGCCGAGGCCGCATTTCAACGCGGCCAGGTCGTACCAGGCCTCCGGGTTGGTGGGCATGAGTTTGACCAGCGCATCCAGCGACTGCTCGAGCTTGGGCACATTCTGCAGCACCGCATACGCCTGGGCCAGGCTGAGCACCGCCGCGGCATCCAGTTGCGGCTGCTTTTCCAGCTTGTCCACGGCCCGCTGCAAATCCGCGTAATGCCCCAGGCTGCTGTACACCGGGATCAGGCTGCGGAAAACATCGGCGCCGGCCTGGGGATGGTTCAGGATGCCTTCCAGGATCTGCACCGTGCGATTGGTTTGCTGGAGTTGGAGGTAGGCGCTCGCCAGGTCGAGGGCGGCCTGAAAGTTGGAGGGATTCTGCCGCACCTGTTCCTCCAGTTGCTGGAAGGTGATCTGGGCCTGCTCATAGCCCGCGCTCTGCTGGTAGCCCCGGATGGTGTCCACCAGCCCCTTCACCTGGCCATTGTAGGGATCCAGCTTCAGGCAGGTCTCGGCCACCAGGCGCGCGTCGTCAAAGCGCCGCGCCTGGAGCAGCAGTTGCGCGTAGCGGAAGACAGCCTCCGGGCTGTACGGGCAAAAGGCGATCGCCTGGCGGAAGGCAAAATCCGCTTCCTTGAATATCCGCTGGTACTCCTCGTGCGATTTGGGCCGGTACTCCGGCGGGCAGATATTGGGATCGGGGTTCAGGCGCCAGGCGTAAATGCCGCCGATGGAGCTGCGGAGCTTGGAAAAGGATTTCTGGGCATCGTCGTCGTGGACGAATTTGCGGTCGCCGGTAAAGCCGGTGAAGTCGTGGCGCAGGTAGGTCTTTTCAATCCAATCGGTGATCTGCTTGACCGGCGTGTCGTAATCCACAATGTCCCCGGTCAGCCGCCGGGCGAACTGCCGCCAGAACTGGTGGTCGCGGTTGAGGATGTCCTCCGTCAACGTCGGCAGCGGCTGGCGGTTGATCTTCATGATGATCCCGAAGGGCGTCAGGTGCGGATACATCCAGTCCAGCGGGAAGCTCTCCTCCACGAAGAACTCGTTCTTGGGATTGTGATCGAAGATGACCTTGGTCAGCAGGCCGTTGATGTTCATGACCGCCACCTGGCCGGAGACCTGCACCCGGTTGTCAACCAGCTTCACGTCCTCGCCCGGTTTTAACTGCCCCGCCTGCAGGCGCCGCTGGGCATCGGTCACATACTCCTCGAAGCAGCGCCGGGAATCCTCCGGCGTGGCCGAGTAGATTTCGCGGTCGGGGTACACGCCGCCCCGGCTGCGGGCGATCTCGCGGGGATACGCCGCCTCCAGCAGCAAGCGGTTGAGCCGGATGCGCGTCCAGCTTTGCGGGTTCTCCTGGATGAAGTCCGTCAGGTACTCCGAAAGCTGAACCTGCCGGAAGCGTTCCGGCTCGTAAAACGGCCGGGCCTGCTCCAGTTGGGCCAGCTCGGTCTCGAGTCGCTCCTGCTTCCGGCGCAGCCGCTTCGAAGTGCTGCCATCCGCCAGCTCCTGGTCCACCGCGGCCTTCTCCTGCTGCAGGTCGCGGGCGCGCCGCTTGAGCTTAAGCTCGCGCTCCAGCAGCCCGTTCAAGTCCCGGGCCAGGTTCCGGCGCAGGCTCGCCTCCGCGCCCGGGGCGTCCAGCAGATGCTGCGTCGCCGGGCTGAGGTTCTCATACAGATACTTCGAGACCGGGTCCTGCTGCGGGCCGGGGCGCAGCCGGGCCGCGAACGCGGGCAGGTCAACAAAGTCCCGGTCGGCCAGCCACGACGTGTAGGTGCGGCGGCGCTTTTCGATCCGGTCGCCCAGCGCGGTGAAGGCCCAGTCCAGCGGCGCCACCGCCCGGGCCAGCAGGTTGGTCTGGTAATCCTTGTCCTTGAGCACCATGCGGAACAGCTCGCGGAAGAAGGGCGGATCAATCTGGGTGCTGCGGTTGTAATGCGCGCGGATGTAGCACAGGTACGTCCCGTCGGCCAGGGCGTTTTGCGTGATGATATAGACATCGCGCCGGTCGAACTTCTGATCCTCTTTGGGCTGGCAGGAGTGCGGCGTGAAGCTCTCGCAGAAGATGATATACGTCGGGCAAAAGCGCCCCGGATCCGTCCCGCCATACAGCACCGCGTTCCGGGTCATCTCCGGGTAGAGCGGCTGGCCGGCCGCATCCTGGAAGGGCGGGGTGAACATATCATGCCCGAACCAGTAGCCGAACCAGTGATGACGCTGGTTGCTGGGGAACCAGTGCGTAAGCGCGGAATAAACCGGCATGGCGGCAAACAGCCCCAGGGTCACCAGGAGCGGCCCGCGCTGGCGATAAACCAGCAGCGCCAGCACAAAGCCCACCGCGATGGCCAGCAGCAGCAGGTTGGCATAGATGGGCAGGCCATACTGATTCGGGGCAAAGGCGCGCCCCACCCAGTGCGGCAATTCCGAAAGCGGGATCACCCCCGCCGGGCCAAAGTAATGCTTGCCGGTCGTGTTCCAGAGGCAAAACAGCGCCAGCACCACCGCAAACATCCCGCCCGCCAGCCCCCACAGCCGGAACTGCTGATAGTGCGTCGCCATAAAGGCCGCCGTCAGCGCCAGCCCGTAGCCAATCAGGCAGGCCACAATGGTATGCGAAGAGCAGAGAAAGACCTTGACCAGGTCGGCCGAAGCCCGGTCGGGCGTGGGATTGAGCAGCATGATCAACAGCGCCCCCAGGCACAGGTAAAGCGCCGACAAACTGATGATCCACGCCCGCTCGCGCCGCTGCATCTTGAAAAAGAACAGGAACGGCACCAGCCCGATAAACATATAAACCCAGGTGAACTCATCGGCCACGCCCTCAATCAACATCCCCAACTGGCTGGCAAACCGCGTCGGATCGGTGATCGGGTTGGTCGGGTTGGGCTGCTCATACTGGCCGCGGCTCAGCGCGTGGAAGAACCCCTCCACCGTGCGCGGATATCCCCACTGCATGGGCGGATTGGACATGCCCGACACCGCCATGTAGAGATAAAACGATACGCCCAGCATCCACAGCCCGGCCATCGCCAGCACGGTCTTCCAATACGTCCCCAGCCCCCTGGTCCGAACCGCCAGCCAGATGGCGGCCACCAGCGAGCCAATCCCGATGGCATTGAACAGGAACAGCAACCCGGGCTTGGCCCCGATATTGTGAAACATGTGGTCGCCGGTAAACACCACCAGCAGGCAATCCACCAGGTACACGATGAAATTGCCCAGAAACGCGTCGCGCCCCAGCCGCGGATTGCCGGCGGCAATCGCCACCTCGATGCCCAGCGCGGCCACAATGAGACTCTGGTGCAGCGTAATGCAGACCCCGAACAGGAACGCCGCCCAGTAGGCGTAGCGCATCTGGTGCGGCGCGTAAATCCACCGCAGCAAACAAACCAGCACCGCCAGATACCACGGCACGCTGGTCACGGCGATGCGATTCACCACCACCGACTCGTTCCACATGAACCCGTCCAGCCCCAGCAGCAACCCGGCGCACACCGCCGCGACCAGGCAAATGGCGCTCTCCCATTTGCCGGTCATGTTCTTCAGCTCTTCAATCCCCTCCATGAGCATGCTGCTGCCGCGGGAAACCAGCAGCGCGAGCAGACCGCACGCCATGGCGCCCGAAAATGCCTGCCCCACCGAAACCCGCCAGGCCATGTTTCCGAACGGCAGCAGCGTCGTCCAAAGCCAGCTATAAATCGTCCAAACCGGGTAACCGGGCGGATGTGGAATCCCGGCATAAAAGGCCCCCGTCACCAGCTCGCCCGAATCCTCCAGCGTCAACTCGGGCGCCAGCGTCAGCAAATAAACCACCCAAACCACCACAAACGTAATGGCGAGCGACAGCCAATCAATCGGCCGGAACAGTGGCGGCACAGGTCCGGGAGCAGAAACAGGCAACGGCTTCGGCGCCTTACGCCCCTCCGATTCCGTCTTCTTTGGTTTGATCATAATGAGTCTCTCGACTTACCCGGACACCATAACCAACAAAACCAGGGCAACGCCAGTTGAATCTTCAAGCCACCGCCCGGAACACCGCCCGCTCGACCAATCGCCGGAAACCGCCGGAGAAAAAGGCAAAAGAAAAAGGACCCCCACCAGCGCCGCAAGCCGAACAGCAGTCCGGCGCCGCCGCCAAAGGGTCATGCCCGGAGGCCAACCCGGACCGGCAGCCGGCATCCTCCGCCCCACCTTCCCCGCCCTCCCCGGCCCCGACCCGAACGCCGGACCGCTAAAGCTCCTCCAAGCCGTTCCCCGGCGCCACGACCGGGCAGCCATCCCTCCCTGCCCACCCCGGCAGCGATCCCCCAACCCCATACCCGCTTGCCCGCCATTCCCACTCATTTCCCCCTGCCAACAGGCCGTGTACAAGGGGTGTACAAGGGATGCCCACCGGATGTACCAGCTAAAATCCCATGATCTCCCGGTGAGCATCCCTTGTACACCCCTTGTACACGGCCTGTTTGGGGCTATGCAGTGGCATAATGAAAGGGAATTGGCTGGGTGGGAGGCAGGCTTGGTGGGAGGGATGGGAGGAATGCCAGAACGGGGGTTAGGGGAAGTGTCCAATAATTAGACACTTCAAGTCTTCGCTAGAGTGTCCAATTATTGGACAGTTTTTGGGGTTGCCGGGGAGGCAGGAGGGTGGCCGGGATTGGCTTCGGGCGGGGCGTATGCCGGCGGGGCGGGTCAGGGGGGAAGGTCTTTGCCGGTGGAAGTGATGGTGAGTTTGCCGTGTTTGACGCCGCGCGCGGCGATCAGTTCATCGGCGATGGCTTTGACGGTTTGGGCTTTGCCGCGCACGGCGAGGACTTCCAGGCAGTTATGGTGGTCCAGATGGACGTGCAGCGTGGCGAGGATGAGGTGGTGGTGGTCGTGCTGGATATCGGTGAGGGTGGTCTGGACGTGCTGTTTGTGGTGGTCATAGACCAGGGTGATGGAGCCGGCGATTTCGCGGTCGCCGTAGTTCTGCCGGTGCTCGACCAGGCCGGCGCGGATGAGGTCGGCGACGGCCAGGGAGCGGTTGGCGTAGCCTTTTTCGCGGGTCATCCGGTCCAGCTGGGTGGCCAGGTCGGGAGGGACGGAGACGGTAAAGCGGACGACGTGGGGTTTTTTGGCGGGTTTCACAGGTTTCGCGGGTTGGGGGAGGCGCCGGGGTGGAGGCGGAGATTCGGGCGGAAAAGGGAATCAGGGGCTTTTGAATTGCATGCCGTCCCGGTTGGCGAAGCGCACGATCACGCCGTCGTCGCCGGTGCGTTGGTACCAGGTGAGCTGGCTCATGGGGGCGTGGCTGCTTTGGCTGCGGGGGCTGCGGGGCCGGGGGCCCAGGCTCCAGAGCACCCAGCGCACCGGGCTTTCGGCGGGCTGGGAGTAGAACTTGCCGTGGTCGCTTTTGAGGTTGGGGTAATTGGTGGGCACCCAGAGGGCGTAGTTGCCGGCGGGCTCGCCGTTGAGCAGCAGCGGCCCGGGCGCGGCGTATTTATAGGTGTGGCCGGGAGAGAACGGGTCTTCCAGGTTGGCTTCGCGCCCGTCCTCGCCGCTGCGGGGCAGGTAGCGGCTTTCGGAGAGTTCGCCCGGCAACTGGCACCAGTGGTCGCGCAAGTTGTTGTTGCAATTCTCGCGCACGGGGGGGACCCGGCCGCCGTGGTCGTCGGCGTACATTTGCAAGGCCAGGCCGATGCCGTAAAGCTCGGCATGGACCTTGGCCACCAGGGCTTTTTCGCGGGCCCGGGCGATGGCCGGGAGCAGCAGGCTGGCCAGCAGCGCGATGATGGCGATGACGACCAGCAGCTCGATGAGGGTAAAGCCGGGCGCGCCCCGCGGCGGGGCGGCGGGGCGCGCGGGCTCACACTCGCGACGGCGGCTCATGGGAGCAGCTTAAGCCGTCAGCGCACGCGTTGCAATCGGAAGAAGCGCGCGGGCGCCGCCGCCGGGTCGAGGGTCACCGTCCAGCGGTCGTTGGCCAGCACGGGGGAATTGGTCACCGGCAGCCAGTGGTCGCCCCCGGCGAGGGCCGGCTGGCTGAACAACTGGTAGTTGGCCAGCGAGGCCGGCCAGGAAAGGACGGTGGGGGCGGGGCCGGACACGCTGAGGAGCGGCGGTTCCGACGGCAGGATTTGCTGGACGAACAGCTCGTAGCCGTTGGTGCCCTGCGAGCCGGAGTTGCTTTCCTGGTTGAGGATGCCGATGGCGTCGAAGACATAGTCCGGCGCGGGGCCGAGGTCGTAGCGGGGGTGGCGCAGCCGGAACATCCGGTTTGCGCCGTCGGTGACCTGGCAGAGGCGGTTGCCCCAGGTGTTGGTGGGGTTCCAGCCGTTGGTGCTCAACAGGGTCAGGCCGTTGATCCGGACGCGCATGCTCTGCCAGTGTTCGCCGCCCGTGGCGCGCGTGGCGTCGAAGATGTCCTCGGACGTGCCGGGATTGTTGTCGTCGGGGCGCATGAGCGAGAGCAGCGAGATGACTTCCGGCGCGGGCAGGCCGTAGTTGGAGGAGACCAGCGAGATGGTGAAGTCAAAGTCCGGCTCGTTGCGGTGCATTTCATTGATGTTCCGCTTGCCCCCGTAGAAGAGGCTGGCCTGGGCCGTGACGGAAACGAGGTCGCCCTTGCGGAAGGCGTGGCCGGTGAGCGGGTCGTGGTTGAGCCGCGCGATTTCGGCCAGCCACTCGCTATTGCTATAGCTGAAGGAATCATCGCCGGGCGAACGCCGGGTCGCGTAGTTCTGGCCCATCCAGCAGAAGGTGCCGCCGCGGTCGCCCGGCGCGGTGGCCTGCACCACGATCTGCCATTCGCCGCCCATGGTGCCGACGTAGGCCGGCTGGAAATTGGGCGTCGCGTCCAGCATTTCGTCCGGGTCGGTGAGCAAAACGCCCTGCACCGTGAGCGGGTAGGCGGGCGTCCAGGCGCTCTGGCCGACGGCGTTGACGGCTTGCAGGTTGGCGTGGGTTTCCGCGAGCGCGGACGCGGCCGGCAGCAGCGCGGCCAGGGTCAGTGCGCCCCACCGGCCGGCGCGGACCGGCGTCCGGGGCGTGGAGGTCGTTTCGTTTGGTTTGGTTGCTAGTATTACGTTCATGCCAAATAATATGAAGCAAGGCGCGGCGGAGCGCAAGGCGAAAAAGCCGCCCGCCGAAAGCCCGGCCCCGGCGGCGGGTTCCGCCGGGCGGCGGCGCGGGCGGCGGCGCCGGGGGCGGGCGGCGGGGCGGGAATAAGGGTTTGACACCGGGCGGGCGCGGCCCTACTGTGGCGGCACATCAATTTTATGGCTGAGAATATTCCAAATGTTCCGACCGGCGCGATGCCGCCGAAGAAGGAAACCGGCAAGGTTCAACCCAAGAAGGAAACCGTCCGCATCAATTTGCCGCCCAAGCCCTCAGCCGCCCCGACGATCAAGCTGCCGACGCTGCCCCCCGGGGGGCCCGCCGGCGGCCCGGCAGCCGCGGCTCCGGTCGCGGCGCCCGGCGCGGCGCCAGCGGCCCGGCCGGCCGGGGCTCCGCGCGCCGCCGCGGCGCCGGCGGCCCCCGCCGCCCCCGCCGCGGGAGCGGGCCGCGCCACTCCCGCCGCCCCGCGCATGGCGGCCGCGCCCGTGGCCGCCCGGCCCGCCCTGGGCACCCTGGACACGGTGCTGGCGATTGCGGCCGCGGTCATTGGCGTGCTGGCGCTCCTGACCACGTTGAACAACATGTTCGAGTGGATCTGGAAGACGTAGGCCGGCGGGCTTTTCTGGTTTTGGCCGTGTAATCAACCGCAACCCTGTTTTATTTGTATTTGACTATGGCAGCTCCCAATATCGTGAATGTGACCAAGGCAACCTTCGCCGCGGAAGTGCTGAACGCCGCGGGGCCCGTGCTGGTGGATTTCTGGGCGGAATGGTGCGGCCCGTGCAAGGCGATCGGGCCGATCCTGGATGAATTGGCCGCGGAATACAGCGGCCGCGTGAAGATTGCCAAGGTGAACATTGATCACGAGCAGGAACTGGCGGCCGAGTATGGCGTCCGCGCCATCCCCACGCTGCTGCTGTTCCAGAAGGGCCAGGTCGCGGAGCAGATGGTGGGCCTGCGCAGCAAGCGCGAGCTCCAGAACAGCCTGGAGCGCGTCGCGGCCTGAGCGGCTTCGGAAGCCGCCGCCGGAAGCGCGCGGCTCCGGAAGGGGCCGGCCGCGCCGGGACCGCCGCCATGAAGGCGTTTATCTTCACGCCCGGGCAGTTAGCGCGGCGCGCGGATTTCTATTACCAGCTCGGCCAACTGACCGGCGCCGGGCTGGGGCTGGTGCAGGCGCTGGAGCAGGTCCGGCGCAATCCCCCGGCGAATTCCTACCGCGCGCCCCTCGGGCGGGTGCTGGTGCAGCTCGCCGCGGGCCGCACGTTCAGCGAGGCGTTGTGGCAGGGCGGCCCGTGGCTGCCGGAGTTTGACCTGGCCCTGCTGCGGGCCGGCGAACACAGCGGGCGGCTGGAGGCCTGCTTCCGGTTGCTGGCGGATTATTATACCGACCGCGCCCAACTGGCGCGTCAAATGATCAGCAACCTGGTTTACCCGGCGTTTCTGCTGCACTTCGCGGTTTTTATTTTCCCGCTGGCCACGTTGCTGCTCTCCGGCGACTGGGTTGCCTACCTGGGCCAGACGCTGGGGATGCTGGCCCCGCTTTACGCGGGGGTGGGGCTGGGGATCTTCGCGGCCCAAAGCCAGCATGGCGAATGGTGGCGGGCGGTTTGGGAGGCGCTGCTGCATCCGCTTCCCGTGCTGGGGCCGGGGCGGCGCTGCCTGGCGCTGGCGCGGCTGGCGGCGGCGCTCGAGGCCCTGCTCAGCGCCGGGGTGACAATCATCGAGGCGTGGGAACTGGCGGCGGCGGCCAGCGGCTCGCCGGCGCTGCGCCGGGCGGTGCGGGCCTGGCAGCCGCAGGTCAAAGGCGGCCAGACGCCCGCCGAGGCGGTGCGCGCGTCCGGCCGCTTTCCGGAGCTTTTCGCCACGCAGTACGCCACGGGCGAAATCAGCGGGCGGCTCGACGACTCCCTGCGGCGGCTGCGGGACTACTACCAGGAGGCGGGCGCGCGCAAATTGCGCGCGGTGACGCGCTGGGTGCCGCGCGCGATTTATATCGGGATTATGCTGCTGATTGCCGCCCGCGTGCTTCTGTTCTACACCCGGTACTTCAACCTGGTGCGGGACGCGGGCGGTTTCTAGCCCGCCGGGCGGGCGCGGGACGGCGGGTCGGCGGACGCGGTTGCCGAAGTCGGCGCGGCGGGCGGGCGGGCGGATTTTGGGAACCGCCGGGAGCGGCGGGCTTTTGCCTTTCCATTCCATCCGGCGGGCGGTTAAATGACCCGATGCGCGAATCATCACTTGCTTTCCTGAAGACGCTGGTCAACACGCCCAGCCCAACTGGTTATGAAACCCGCGGCCAGCGGGTCTGGCTGGATTACGTGGCGCCGTTTGCCGAGGAGACTTTTTCGGACGCGTACGGCAACTGCGTCGCCGTGTTGAACCGGGGGGGATCGCCGCGCCTGATGCTCGCCGCCCATGCCGATGAAATTGCCATGGCCGTGAGCTACATCAACGACCAGGGGTTTATTTACGTGCGCAAGCTGGGCGGGGTGGACGCGGCCATCACCAAGGCCCAGCGCGTGATCATTCACAGCCGGGGCGGCCCGGTCAAGGGCGTCGTCGGCAACCTGGCGCCGCACCTGATGAAGGAGGAGAAAGACCCGAAACCGCCGCGGATGCACGATTTGTTCATTGACATCGGCGTGGCCAGCCGGAAGGAGGCGGCGAAGCTGGTGCGCATTGGCGACCCGATCACCCTGGACGATGAGTTTGAGCTGCTGCGCAATGACCTGGCCGTGGCGCGGGCGTTCGACAACCGGGTGGGCACTTTCGCCGTGGCGGAAACGCTGCGGCTGCTGCGGGAATCGCCGGGGCGGCTCCGGGCCGAGGTGTGCGCGGTGTCCAACGTGCAGGAGGAAGTCGGCCTGCTGGGCGCGCGCCAGATCGCCTACTCGCTCCAGCCCGATCTGGCGCTGGTGGTGGATGTCACCCACGCCACCGATTACCCCGCCATCAGCCTCCCGCAGCACGGCGACATCCGGGTCGGCCGGGGGCCGGCGCTCACCCACGGCGGCTGCAATCACCCGGCGGTGGTGGCGCGGCTCGAGGCGGTCGCCCGCGCCCAGCGGATCCCGCTCCAGCACGAGGCCATGTCCGCCTCCAGCGGCACCGACACCGACGTGATTTTCTGGACGCGCGGGGGCATTGCCAGCGCGCTGGTCAGCCTGCCCAATCGCTACATGCACTCGCCGGTGGAAGTGGTCAGCCTCCGGGACCTGGAGCTGATTCCGCGGCTGCTGGCCGCCTTTGCCCGCTCGCTGGCGAAAGGCGAGCGGTTCAAGGTCAAAATCTGAGCGGGCTCAGTGCGGGCGGTGCATCTGCCAAATGATGCTGCCGCCGTGAATCAGCGCCAGGATCAGCAGGCCCGCGCCCGACCAATGCTCCATGCGCAGCAGCGTCCGCTCGCTCAGTTTGCCGTGCCCGAGCGAGGCCGCCCAGCTGAGGCCCGCAAACCACGCGCTGGTGGCCACGGCCACCCCGGCCACGCAGGCCAGCTTGCCCGGCCAGTCGGGCGTGACCCACTCGCGCGAGATGAAGTTGGCCGCCAGGATGATCCAGAAGACCAGCACCCCGACGTTGCCCAGCACCCGCACCGCGCCCGTCATGAAGGCCGAGTGGGGATGCAGCCGCTCCTCCAGCCGCGCTTCGAGGCGCTCCGCCGCGCCGCGCAGCCGCATCGGCGGCTCATGCACCGATTTGGAGAGCAGGAACTTGAACCCCAGAAACAGCAGGAAGACGAAGCTGAACAGCTCCATGGCCGCCTTGACATAGCCGCGCGTGAAGAAGGTCGCAAACCCGGTGAACGCGATAAAACAGTAGATCACCTCCATGGTCGTCGCCCCCAGCCCGATCAGGGCCGCCCATTTGAACCCGCGCCGCGCCCCTTCGTTCAGGATCGTCAGGTTGATCGGCCCGATGGGGATCGAGAGCAGCAGCCCGCTGATGATCCCGGTCAGCCCGGCGACTAAAATCGGCGGCAGCGAGTGCATGCGGGGTTAGCCCGGCGCCGCCGACCCCGGGAGTGCCTCCTCGTCCTCCTCCTCGTCTTCAATTTCGCGCCGCATCCGGCGCGAAATGTGCGGCCGGATAAACCCATAGACCAGGTACGCGGTGAAAAACACCGGCAGGACAAAGACCAGGAGCTTCTCGCGGAAGATCATGATGCTGCCCAGGAACAGGATGGCCACGAGCGTCTTGGTGAACGTCCGCGTGGCCCGCAGGTCCAGCGTCTTGAAGCTCGGGTATTTCACGTTGCTGACCATCATCCAGGACAGGAACAGCAGCAGCACGGGCAGGCAATAGCGCCACCAGCCCGTGGCGAATTCCTTTTCATCCCACCAGATCATGAACAGCGTCAGCGAGGCCACCAACCCCGCCGCCGACGGGATGGGGAAGCCGAGAAACTCGCGGGACGCCGCCGTTTTCATGGCCGCCAGGCAGTTGAACCGGGCCAGCCGGAAGGCGCCGCAGAGCAGGTAAATGGAGGCGATGAACCAGCCCCACTCCGGATGCCCGTGGAAGACGTCCTTAAGCACGACCCGGTGCACCAGGAAGGCCGGCGCGGCCCCAAACGAGATCAGGTCGGCCAGCGAGTCGAATTCCCGCCCGAACGGGCTTTCCACCCCGCCCATCCGCGCCACGCGGCCGTCGAACAGGTCGAAGATGCACGCCAGCAGAATAAACCCCAGCGCCACCTTCACCGGCTGAAAGTCGCCCCCGGAAATATTGGCCTCCACGATCTTCGTCAGCGCGACAAAGCCGCAAAACAGATTGCCCGCTGTCAGGAGGTTCGGCAGAAAGTAGATTTTGAGCTTCGGCTCGTCCGCGTCCGCGCGCGGCGGGGCGGGCGCGGCCGGTTTCTGGGTGGGGGCGCTCATGCGTGCTTATTCCCAGACGGCCAGCACCGTCTCGCCCCCGACCACATGGTCGCCCAGCTTCACCCGGATTTTTGCGTCGGCCGGCAAATAGACATCGGCCCGGGAGCCGAACTGGACCAGGCTGATGCGTTCGCCCGGGGCCACCGTGTCGCCCAACCGCGCAAAAGGCACGATCCGGCGCGCGATCACCCCGGCAATCACCCGCACCGCCACCCGCCGCCCGGGCGGTTCGTCCGCCGTGAACCCCAGCAGCACATTTTCGTTGTGCCGGGCCGAGTCGGCCCGCATGGCGTTGAGAAACCGGCCTTTCGTGTATTTTAGCCAGGCCACCTTTCCCGCGATCGGCGCATTCTGCACATGCACATCCAGCACCGAGAGGAAGATGGAAATCCGCTGGCATTGGCCGCCCATGAACTCCGGCTCGTTTCCCGCCTCGAGGGCATCCACCGTTCCGTGCGCCGCCGCCAGCACCAACCCCGCGCCCGCCGGCGCCCGCGGCGTCGGGTCGCGGAAAAAGAAGAGGGTGAAGAGCGCAAACACCAGCCATACCCCCGCCACCGCCGGGATAATCAGCCGCCCCGCGCCCGGGACCAGGAAGCCCAGCGCCCCGATCGCCGCCAGCACCGGCAGCGAAAGCGCAATCAGCTTGAGGCCGGCCTTCCTCGCTTTGCCCGAATGTTTCATCCGCCGCCAGCCTAAATCCGCCCCCGCCGCGCGCAAAGCCTAAAGTTGCCGCCCGGGAACCGGGGGCCGGTCGGGCGCCCCGCTTTTGCCGCGGAGAATGAAATCATGCCCCCGCAGCACCGCGCCGGGCCCGTATTTCCCGCGCAGCGCGTCCACGGCGTCGGCCAGGCGCTGCCGCGCCTCGTGCTGCCGGACGGACGCGTCCAGGGCAAGCTGCGCCCGGAAACGTCCGTCGTAGAGGTTCGAGAGCTTGAGCGCGACCAGCCGCAGGCGCACCCGCCGTTTCCATGCCTGGCGCAGGAGCCGGCCGATCTCGCCGTAGATTTCCGTCTCCAAATCCGTGGGCTCCCGCAGGCTCGCGCCCGCCTGCTCCTCGCTCATGTCGTTATAGCGGACTTTGACGGTGAGCGTGCGGATGCTCTTGCCGTCCGCGCGCACCCTGGCCATGAGCCGGTCGCCCATGCGCCGCAGGGTGGCCTCCAGGTATTCTTCGTCCGCGGTGTCGGCGGCGAAGGTTTCCTGCTCGCTGTAGGACTTGGCCGGCGCGCGCGCCGGCACAACGGGCCGGTCGTCCACCCCCCGCGCAAACTCGCGCAACTGCGGGGCCAGGCGGCCCACCACCATCTCCAGCAGGCGGGGCGGGGTCTGCGCTATCTGGCCAATGCGAACCAGCCCGGCGGCGTTGAGCCGGTTTGCCGTCTGCGGACCGACCCCCGGCAGCCACTGGTTGGAGAGCGGCGCCAGGAACGCGGCCTCCTCCCCGGCGGGCACCTCGAGAAAGGCGGCGGGCTTGTTGATCTTGGAAGCGATCTGGCTGACGAGCTTGTTGGCGCCGATGCCCTCGCTGACGGAGAGCTTGAGCGCCTGCCGGATGGCCCGGCGGATCGCTTCGGCGATGCTCAGGGCCGGCTGGCGCGCGCCCGTCACGTCGAAATATCCCTCGTCAATCGAGCCGATTTCCACATCCGGCGTGAAGTCATACGCGTAGGAAAACATCAGCCGGGAGAAGAGCTCATACTTGTCGAAATCCCCCGGCAGCAAAATCAGCCGCGGGCACAACCGGCGCGCCAGGAGGGTGGGCATCGGCGTGTAGATGCCCAGCCGGCGCGCCTCATACGAGGCCGAGGCAATAATGCCGCGCCGCTCGCCGCCCACCGCGATCGGCTTGCCGCGCAGCCGCGGATCCGCCGCCTGCTCCACCGAGGCGAAGAACGCGTCGGCGTCCAAATGCACAATCGCGCGCGGCCGGGCCATGGTCGGCTCCGTTCATTGGCGCTGGCGAATCAGCGCGACCATGACGCCCTGGATCAGCAGCTCCTCCTGGGGGATGAGATTCGGGTAGCGGGGATTCTCCGCGCGCAAATACGGCTTGCCCCGCTGCCGCAGGAACGTCTTGAGTGTTACCTGCCCGTCAATCAGCGCGGCGACGACATCGCCCGGCCGCGGCGGCGCCCCGTGCTCGATAATGGCGATGTCGCCGTCCACGATGCTCTTGCCGATCATCGAGTCCCCCCGCACTTTCAGGCCAAACGTCCGGGCCGTCGGCTGGATGCCGAGCGTCGTCACGTCAATCAGCACGCAGCCTTCCTCCTCTTGCGCCGCGTCCTCGGGCCGGCCGGCGGGGATGGAGCCGTAAATCGGCACCGACACCACCCGCGGCCGGGGCCGGTTCTTCGGCGCGTTCGGCGCCACCACCTGGAGCGACCGGGCGCGCCCGGGCCGATTCCGCAGAAACCCCTTGGCCATCAGCGCCTGCACATGCGTCAGCGCGGCATTCGGGCTGTTGAACCGGAAATGCGCGGCAATCTCCCGCAGGGTGGGCGTAAGCCCGGCGGAATCTTGGTTTTCCTGGATAAACCCCAGAACCTGCTGCTGCCGTTCAGTAAGCTCATTCATACTGAACAAATGTCCAGCTACGGGCGCAATTTGTCAACCCGATTTGCCGCCGGCTCCGGGCCGAACCGCCCGGCCGCCTGAGCTCACTGACCCGCGGCACGGACAGCGCGGAACCCCATGAGGTTGCTCCGGCCGTCCGGCGGGTTGCCGTAGCCGCGGTGGGCCGTCCGGCAAACGTACGCGTCGCAGCACCAACCGCCGCCGCGACCCACACGACCCACACGGTCCCAGCCCGAGGCGGGGCCGCGAGGGTCAGTCCCAGGCGAGGAGCTATAATACTCATCCGAATACCAATCCCAACACCACTCACCCACATTCCCCGCCATGTCATATAACCCATAGCCGTTCGCCTCAAAATACCCCACCGGACTCGTATAGGGATGGCCGCCAGTAGCGAAGGTCGGATGATCACCTGCCGGGTAACTCAAGTCGTAAGGATAGTTGACAACCGCCCAATAGTTCGCCCGGCTGTGGGAGATGTTGTCCGTGTCAGCCCACGGAAACCGATGCCCGCTGACCCCGCCCCGCGCCGCCTTCTCCCACTCCACCTCCGTCGGCAAACGATACCCATTTGCAGCCCATTTCGCGTAGGGCGCGTTCGTCCCGGCCTTATAGATCGTCGTCAATCCCGCCTCGTTGTAGTAACACGGCACCAACCCCTCCTTCTGACTCCGCGCATTACACCACTTCACACAGTCCCGCCAGTTGACCATCTGCACCGGGTGATTGGCCGCCTTTCCGGAACCGACATTCTCATACACGTAACCGTTGCCGCCATTCCACCCCTTCACCTCGTCCCACAACGCCTTGGTCACCTCATACCGATCCATGTAAAACGCGCTCACATATACCGTGTGCAGCGGCAACTCGTTCTCCCACCCCTCGCCCGGGTCCATACAGTCGCCCATCGTGAAACTGCCGGCGGGAATCAGCACCATGCCCGGGGGCGGCGAGACGCTGCTCCCCAGCGCCTCCACGCGGTAAAACCGCTGCGCGACCGCCGCCGCCGCGGCGTCCATGAACCAATACGGGCTCTCGCTGACCACCAAATTCGTCAACACTTCCCACTCCGGCTGGCCCAGATTCGTGCAGCATTGGATCCGGTTGGTGAGCCCCAATTCACTCTGCACGCCAAACTGCACCACGCCCCCCACCACCGTGAGGTTCGTGATGACCGGTGCCGCTCCCTGCGCGGTCAACCCGGCCGCCAGCGCCAGCGCGCACAGCCCAAGGCTGATTCCCGGGGATTTGCTGCTCAGGTTCTTATTCATAGAATCTCCTTTCTTGTGCGCGGGACGAAGCGGCCCTCCCCGCCAGTGCGATCGCCGCACCGGCTGGCGGGCTGAATGTTTTCAGCGCCTTCATGATGGCCACCTCAAACTTATTATCCCGCGATGTAGTATTTTTAGCCAAACCAAGGCCCCTCGTCAAGCCTAAACACACGGCAAATTGCCGGTGCCGGTTGGCAGGTTTTGGTCCGCCTCGTGGCCCGCGCCGCGCTGCGTTCAAAACGGGCTAACTGGTCCGCATCCCGGCAATAAACCCGGATGCTTTCCCTTTTTTTGGGCCGCGTCTTCCGCGATTCGTACTGGGCAATCCGTTTGGGGCGGCCTACGCTTGGCGGGTGAACGGGAAACGAATCGCCCCGCGGCGCGAGCCGCGGGCGGAGCGGCGGGCAATCTTTTGGACGAAGCAATGAGCCGGAGAATCGTATTGATTACGGGAGCAACGCGGGGCCTGGGCCGGGCCATGACGGATGAATTCATCCGGCTGGGGCACACGGTTTGGGGCTGTGGCCGGTCGCCCGGGGACCTCGAGCGGCTCCGCCGCCAGGCCGGCCCCCCCCATGACTTCGCGGCGGTGGACATCGCCGCGGACGAGCAGGTGCGGGCCTGGGCCGACCGCCTGCTGGGCGCGCATGGGCCGCCCGATCTTGTGCTCAACAACGCCGGGGTCATCAACCGGAACGCCCGCCTGTGGGACGTGCCGGCGCCGGAGTTCGCGCGGGTGATGGAGGTGAACCTCAACGGCACCGTCCATGTAATCCGCCACTTTGCGCCCGCGATGATTCAGCGCCGGCGCGGGGTGATCGTGAACTTCAGTTCCGGGTGGGGCCGTTCCGCGGATGCGGAGGTGGCGCCCTATTGCGCCAGCAAGTGGGCGGTGGAAGGGCTGACGCGGGCGCTGGCGCAGGAACTGCCGCGCGGGCTGGCGGCGGTCGCCCTGAACCCGGGCATCATCAACACCGAGATGCTGCAAAGCTGCTTTGGCGGCGCGGCCGCCGGCTACCCGTCCCCGGCGGCGTGGGCGCGCCGCGCGGTGCCCTTCCTGCTCGAGCTCGGCCCGCGGGATAACGGCCAGGCGCTGACGGCGCCCGGGGCCTGACAGCGCGGGAAGCGCGTTGACGCGCCGCCGCGCCTCCCGTATCGTCCGCGCATGGCGAATGCGAAGAAAAAGAAGCCGCGCGGCCAGGCCGTCATGCTCGGCCTGGGCCTCGATTCCGACGGCCACAAGCGGCTCACCACCGGCCCCAACTTCATCCTGGCCGGCGGTTCGGAAGAGACCCACGAGGCCATGACGGAGAAGGCGATCAAGATCAACGAGAAACTCGCGGCCCGGCGCAAGCGGCTGGAGGAGGTCAGCCGCGAGGAGTTTGAGGAGATTGCCCACTCGGTCGGCTTGCAGCGCCCCCGGCCCAGCCAGAACTGACGCCCCCGGCCCGGGGAGGCGCGCGCCGGGTTCGGGCGGCCCGGGCCGGCGTCCGGGCCGCCGCACAGCGGGCGCGCCGCGGCGGAGCGGCCCGCGGGATGAGGCCCCGGGAGTTTTGCCTTTCCTTTCCCCGCCCGGCCCCTAAGCTTCCCCGCATTCGCTATGGGTTTAAAGCTGTTTAACACCCTGTCCCGCTCGGTGCAGGAGTTCGTGCCCCTGGATCCGGCCGGCCGGACGGTCGGCCTCTACGCGTGCGGGCCGACGGTTTATGATTTCGCCCACATCGGCAACTGGCGGACGTTTGTCTTCGGCGATTTGGTGCGGCGCTACCTGGATTTCAAGGGCTATGCGGTCCGGCAGGTGATGAATATCACGGATGTGGACGACAAGATCATCCAGCGCGTGCGCGAAACCGGGCAGCCCCTCCGGGAGTTCACCGCCCGGTATGAGAAAGCCTTTTTCGACGACCTCGAGGCGCTGAATTGCCGGCGGCCGCACCAGACGCCGCGCGCGACGGAGCACATCGCGGACATCATTGCCCTGATCGAGCGGCTGCAGGCGCGCGGCCTGGCCTATGCCACCCCCGAGGGCTCGGTGTATTTCAGCATCGAGAAGTATCGCGGCGGCGGCGCCCGCTATGGCCGGTTGGTGAAGCTCAACTTCGAGGCCATGCGCGTGGGCGAGCGGGTGCGCAGCGATGAATACGAGAAGGAGGCGGTGGCCGACTTCGCGCTCTGGAAAGCGCGGACGCCGGAGGACGGCCAGGTGTTCTGGCCCAGCCCGTGGGGCGAGGGCCGCCCCGGCTGGCACATCGAGTGCAGCGCCATGAGCATGAAGCTGCTCGGGCCGAGCTTCGACCTGCACCTCGGCGGCGAAGACCTGATGTTTCCGCATCACGAGGATGAAATCGCCCAGAGCGAGGGCGCGGCGCTCCAGCCGCCCGGGCGGCCCTTTGTCAAATACTGGCTGCACGGGGCGCACCTGCTGGTCGAAGGCCGGAAGATGAGCAAGTCGCTCGGCAACTTTTTCACCCTGCGCGACCTGCTGGCCCGGGGGTTCACCGGGCGGGAAATCCGGCACCTGCTGCTCACGGCCCACTATCGCGAGACGTTCAATTTCACCCTCGAAGGATTGCAGGCCGCCCGGGCGGCCCTGGCGCGCATTGATGAATGCCTGCTGAAATTGCGCGCCGCGGCCGGCGCCGCCCCGGCGGCGGGCGAAGCGCCGCTGGTGGAGGCGTTCACGCAAGCCCTGGACGACGACCTGAACATCTCGGGCGCCTGGGGAGCCGTCTTTGAATGGGTCCGCGACACCAACCGCAAGCTGGCGGAGAACGCGCTGGACGCCCCGGCGGCGGCGGCGGCGCTGGCCGCCTGGAACCGGGTGGATTCCGTGCTGGGCGTCGGCGCGCCGCCGGAAGTGGACGTGCCGGCGGAAATCACCCAACTGGTCGAAGCCCGGCAGGCCGCGCGGCAGGCGAAGGATTTCAAACGCGCCGATGCCCTGCGCGAGGAGCTCAAGGCCCGGGGCTGGACAATCGAGGACACCCCCCGGGGCGCGCGGGCCAAACGCCTGTAACATGCCGGGCCGCCTCATCACCTTCGAGGGGACCGAGGGCAGCGGGAAGACGACGCAGATTTCCCTGCTGGCGGAGCGGCTGCGCGCCCAGGGCCACCCCGTCCGCACCCTGCGCGAGCCCGGCGGCACGGCGATCGGCGAAGAAATCCGCCACACGCTCAAACACAGCCCGGCCAACCACGCCATGACCCCCGAAGCCGAGCTGCTCCTCATGAACGCCAGCCGCGCCCAACTGGTCCGCGAGGTCATCCGCCCCGCCCTGGCCGCCGGACAGATCGTCCTGTGCGATCGCTATTACGATTCCACCATCGCCTACCAGGGCTACGGCCGGCAACTGGACTTGCGAATGGTCCAAAGCCTGATTGAAGTGGCCGTGGGCGGCACCCGCCCGGACCTGACCCTGGTCTTTGTGGTGCCGCAGGAAGTCAGCGAGGCGCGCCGCCGCGTCCGCCAGCCCACGCTGCCGTTGTCCCTCAAGCGGGACCGGTTCGAGGAGGCCGACCGGGCGTTCTTCGACCGGGTGGCCCAGGGCTACCAGGCCCTCGCCGCGGCCGAACCCGGGCGGGTGCGCCTGCTGGATGCCACCGGGAAGGTCGCGGACATCCAGGCCGCCATCTGGGACCTGGTCCAGCCGCTCCTCCCGGGCAAGGGCCGCCCGGCCGGCTGACGCGCGCCCTCCCGCCGGGGCGGCGAACGGGCGCGCCTTTCGCCCCCGCCGCGCGCGAATGTGGCTTGCCATCCGGACGCCGGGCGCTAGGTTGGGAGGGAAACCGAAAGCACCGCCATGATCGAGGACACCCTCAGCCAGATCGAAAAACGGATTCAAAGCGCCGGAACCATTGACGCCGGGCCCCGGCAGGAGCTGCTCCAGTTGCTGGGAACGCTCAAGTCGGAAATCACCGAACTGTCCCGGACGCACGGGGAGCAGGCCCAAAGCATCGCCGGGTTCGCCGAAGTCTCCGCCCATGAAGCCACGCGCGCGGCGCAGAACCCGGAGCTGCTCCGGCTCTCGCTCGACGGCCTCGGCTCCTCCGTCCGGGAGTTCGAGCGCTCGCATCCCCGCCTCGTGCAGATCGTCAACGCGCTCAGCAGCACGCTCGCCAACCTCGGCATTTAAGCCGCGCCCGCCGCCCCGGCGCGCCGGCGGGGCGAAGTTTGCTTGCCAGCGCCGCCCCAAACGCGTTGTATGATCGCATGACTGATTCCATTACGCGCCGTCGTTTTCTGCAGCAAACCTCCACCCTCGCCGCGGGCCTGGGCGCCCTGGGCCACGCCGCCCTGTTGCGCGGCGCCGGAAGCCCCAATGAAAAGGTGGTCGTGGCCGTCGTGGGCTGCAATGGCCGCGGCATGGCGCACATTGCCGGGTTCCTCGCCCTGCCCCATGTGGAGGTGGGCTACGTCTGCGACGTGGACAGCCGCGCCGTCGAGAAAGGCGTCGCCGCGGTGGCCCGGAAGCAGGCGAAAAAGCCCCTGGGCGTCAAAGACTTCCGCACCATTCTGGACCGGCCCGACCTGGACGCCATTTCCATCGCCACGCCCGAGCACTGGCACGCGCCCGCCACCCTCCTGGCCTGCGCCGCCGGCAAGCATGTCTATGTCGAAAAACCCGGCAGCCACAACCTGCGCGAAGGCCGGCTCATGGTCGCCGCCGCGCGCAAATACCGGCGCGTCGTGCAGATGGGCAACCAGCGCCGGAGCTGGCCGTGGGTCATCGAGTCCATCGCGGCCCTGCATGCCGGCGAGCTGGGCAAGCTCTTTTTCGCCCGCGGCTGGTATATGAACCACCGCCCCTCGATTGGCCGCGGCCGGCCGGTCCCCGTCCCCGACTGGCTCGATTACTCGCTGTGGCAGGGCCCGGCCCCCGAGCAGCCCTACCGGGACAACATCCTGCACTACAACTGGCATTGGTTCTGGAACTGGGGCACCGGCGAAAGCGGCAACAACGGCGTGCACATGCTCGACCTCGCCCGCCTGGGCCTGCAGGTGGACCTGCCCACGCGCATCACCTGCGGCGGCGCGCGGTATTTCCACCAGGACGATTGGGAAACCCCGGACACCATGAGCGCCACGTTTGATTTTGGCGACAAGGGCATCGCCTGGGAATGTCAAAGCTGCGCCCCGCGCGGCTTCGAGGGCGCCACCGTCGGCGTCAATTTCTACGGCGAAAACGGCTGCCTGGCCATGGCCGGCAGCAACACCGTCATCTACGACCTCAACAACAAGGTGGTGCGGGAAATCAAGAGCCAGCGCGCGGGCCTGTTCGACTTTGACGCCATCCACTTCGCCAATTTCCTCGACGCCATCCGCGAGGGCAAACCCCTGAAGTCGGACATCGAGGACGGCCAGAAAAGCACCGCCCTGTGCCACCTGGCCAACATCGCCTGGCGCACCGGCCATACCCTCAACTTCGACCCCCGCACCCAAAAGATTGTCGGCGACAAAACCGCCGCCGCCCTGGCCAGCCGCACCTATCGCCGCGGCTGGGAACCCAAAGTCTGACCGCCGCCTCCCGGCCGCCGCCGCAGCGCGGCGCGCCGGGCGCGACGCGCCGTTTGCAGCGTGATGAACGAGCCGATTCCGCTTCCGATTGACGGCGTGCTGGACTTGCACACCTTTCGCCCGCGCGAGGTCAAAGACCTGGTGCCGGATTACCTCGCGGCCTGCCGGGAGCGCGGCATCCGCCAGGTGCGCATCATCCACGGCAAGGGCCTCGGCCAGCTCAAGCGCACGGTGCACGCGCTCCTGGCCCGGCACCCCGACGTCGTGTCCTTCAGCCTCGATTATCCCCAATTCGGCGGCTGGGGAGCGACCCTCGTCCATTTGCGCCCCCCGGAGGCGCAACGCTGACCGGCGCCCGCCGGGCGCGGCGGCGGCGGCTCAAATCCCGCGGTTCGCGCGCCACAGGAGCACGGCGCCGACGGCCTGGAAGATGAAGTTCGGCAGCCACACAATCAGGTGCGGCGCATATTCCGCCTGCTTGTCAAAGGTCTCCCCCAGCACCATGAACCCGTAGTAGATGCCCACCAGAATGAGGGCCACGCCAAAGCCGACATTGGTTTCGCGCCGGTGCATCCGGATGCCCAGCGGGATGCCGACCAGGGTGAAGCCGAAGCAGGCGAACGAGAAGGCCACCTGCTGATGAATCTGGAAGCGGATGGGGGTGGTGGGGTCGCCCATGCGCCGCGCCAGCTCGCGCCGCCGCGCGCGCAATTCCTCCGCCGAATAACGCCGCCCCGGCTCCGGCGCGTTCAGCCGCGCCTCCCATTCGCGCAATTCCTCCCACAACTGCGTGGCGGTCATGTTGTCAATCTTGGGCTGGTACGTGGTCCGCCGCGGCTTGGGATCCAACCGCACCGGCAGCTCCGCAAACGCGGCGGGGATCATCTGGTCATCGCGGAAGTCCACCACCTTGCCATCGTAAAGATGCAGGGTGACGCTCTTGCGGGCCGCGTCCGTCTCCAGCCGCCCGCGCGCGGCGCGGACATAGGTCACCACGTTGGTCTCGTGCTCGAGCACCCAGGCCATCACGTCCCGCAAATCCCCGCGCCGGTTCTTCCCCACGTAAAACGTGTAGCCCGGGAAATCCTTGATGAACCGCCCCTCGGGCAGTTGCACGCCGGAAAGCTCCAGGCGGAGGTTGAACAGGATGTTATCATACGCGACGCGGCAGCGCGGGCCGATTTCCATGTTGAACAGCGCGCTCAGCCCGCACAGCGCCAGGCTCAGCAGCAGCACCGGGCTGATCAACGACAGCAGGCTGATGCCGCTGGCCCGGGCGGCCGTCAGCTCCTGGTCGGCGCTGAACCGGCCAAAGACCAGCAGCGTCGCCGTCAGCAGGCCCATCGGCAGCGCAAAAACCCAGGCAAAGGGAATCAGCAGCGCCGCCGCCTCGGCCACCACCCCGAAGGTCATCTGGCGGTTCACCAGCAGCGGCAGAATCTGCCGCAGCGCGTTGCCCAGCAGCAGGACGAATGTGAAGACCATCACGGTCAGCGCCAGCGACGCCAGCATCTGGCGCATCAAATAAGCATGCAAGGTCTTCACGGGGCATCATCCTCCGCGGCCCGGGCGCAATGCGCAATCGAAAAGGCGCCGCCCCCGGCCCGGTCGGCGCTTGACGAAAAACCCGCCCGCGATAGGCTCCCGGGTGTGATGGAAACGCGCTGTCCAACTCCCGGACGCCGCGCCCGGCCAACGCGTTCGCGCCGGCCGCCCCGGCCGGAATCCCGGCGGGCGCGCCCCGCGCCCCGCATCTCCCCAACCCCTCCCCGCCCGCTCGAATGTTTATGAAAACGACTCCTACCTTTCCCACCTGCGCCGGTTGCCCGCTGAACCGGCGGACTTTTCTGGCCCGGACCGGCGCCGCCGCCGCCGGCGCGCTGGGCGCGCTGGCCGCCCCGGCGTGGCTCGACGCCGCCCCGCCCGCCGCCAAAACCCGCGTCCGCGTCATCTTTGCGCTGCACGCGGAAAAGCAGCCCTGCCCGGACTGGCCCAACCAGGGCTTCGATTTCAAACCCCACATGGAGCGCATCCTGAACCTGCTAACCCGGCACTGCCCGGGGTTCGAGTTCATCCGCTCGACCGCCACCGGCGAGGAGCAGGCCCGGGCGCTGCTCCAACAGGACGCCGACCGCGGCGGCGTGGACGGCTACCTCGTGTGCCAGATGAATTGCTGGAACCGCGTCGTGCAGACGATCGCCGCCTCCGGCAAACCCGTCCTCTACGCCGACTTCCAGTTCGGCGGCAGCGGCGGCTTCCTCGTCTATACCGCGGCCCTCCTGCGCAGCCGGACGCCCAACGTCGGCTTCGTCGCCTCGTCGCGCCCGCGCGACCTCGTGGACGCGGTGAAATGCTTCCGCGCGGCCGGCCCCGGCGGGACGGCGGCGGATTTCGTCGCCGCCACCGAGCGCGCGCGGCGGCGGGGAACCCCGCGCGCCGGGCGGTCCGCCGGGCGGTGCGACCCGGTGCCGTGCCTCGCGCCGCGGGAATGTTTGCGCCAGTTGCAGGCCGCCAAAATCCTGGCCGTGCGCGACCAAAGCTCCGGCCCCGAAGGCGAGGTGATGGGCGTGCAAGTGGTGCGGGTTCCCTTTGCCGAGCTGAACGAAGCCTGGAAACAGGCCAACCCGGACGAAGCCCGCGCCGTGGCCGAGCGCTGGATGCGGGGGGCGAAGCGGATCGAAGGCGTGACGCGCGCCGAAATCGAAAACTCCGCGGCCATGTACCTGGCGGAAAAGGCGCTGTTGCAGCGGCACGGCGCGCGCGGCATCACCATCAACTGCCTGGGCGGCTTTTACGGAAACCACATCCACGCCTATCCCTGCCTGGGCTTCCATCAACTGAACAACGAGGGGCTGGTCGGCGGCTGTGAATGTGACGTGCGCTCCGCGGCCACCATGGTCATTGGGACCACGCTCACGCAAGGCCGCCCGGGCTACATCTCCGACCCGGTGATTGACACCTCCCGGCGGCGGATCATTTACGCCCATTGTGTGGCGCCCACCCGGGTGTTCGGCCCGGCGGGCAAGGCCAACCCTTACGAGATCCTCACCCACTCCGAAGACCGCCAGGGCGCCTCCATCCGCTCGCTCCTGCCCACCGGCTACCTGACGACCTCCCTCGAATGCGACGCGGCGCGCAAGGAAATCCTGCTCCACCGCGCGCTGGCGGTGGCCAATGACCCGGATGACCGCGCCTGCCGCACCAAGCTGTGCGCCGAGCCGCTCGGCGACCTGGAAAAGCTGTTCCGGATGTGGGACCAGTGGAGCTGGCACCGCGTCACCTTCTACGGCGACCTCAAAGAGCCCGTGTACGCGCTGGCGGAAGCCGCGGGCTGGAAGGTGGTCGAGGAAGCCTGAGCAGCCCGCCGCTCAGCCGCGCGGCCGCCGCCGCCACCGCTGCCACGCCAGCTCCGTCATCTCCCGGGCGGCGGGAACCTTGAATCCCAGGGCCAGCAGCCAGTAGCCCAGCCCCGCCACGCCGCCGGGCGCAAACACCGCGCCCAGCTTCAACCCCAGCGTGGCGTGGCCCAGATGCCGCTCCCACAGCCAGGACAGCGCCGCCGCCACGCCCCCCGCGAGGATGGCATTGGGCACCAGCACCCCCAGCGCGCGGTTTAGCCCGGCCAGCTCCAGCCGCCCGAGCTTGCGGCGCAGGGCATAGAGCAGCAGCCCCAGGTTCAGCGTGGCGCTCAGGGTGTTGGCCACCGCCAGGCCGGCCTCGCGGTACGACTGCACCAGCCAGAAGGCAAACCCGAGGTTCAGCCCCAGGCACACCAGGCTGATCTTCATCGGGGTCTGGATGTCGCTCAACGCGTAGAAAGCGCGGGCCAGGATGTTGTTCATCGAAAACATCAGCAGCCCCGGCGCTAAACAGGCCAGCGCCAGCGCCACCCGCAGGGTGGCGTCGGGGCCGAACTTGCCATGCTCGAAAATCAGGCGCACAATCGGCGCCGCCAGCGCCAGCGCCAGCGCGGCGGCCAGCAGGTTGGCAAACGACAGATAGCCCAGCCCCTGCCCCAGGGTCTGGCGGAACTCCGGATGCTTCTTCTCCGCCGCCAGCCCGGCCAGCGTCGGCAGCAGATAGGTGGCCAGCGAAATGCCAAACAACCCCTGCGGCAGCTCCATCAGCCGCACCGCGTAGTTGAACGTGGCCACAATGGTCGGCTCGAACCAGAACGAAAAACACTGCGTGATCAGCACGTTGATTTGGAAGGCGGCCACCCCAATCGAGCCCGGCAACATTTTGCGCGCCACCTCGCGGACGGTCGGGTCGCGCCAGGGCGAAACCCACCGGTAGCGATACCCCTCGCGCGCCAGGCTCGGCCACTGGAAAAAAGCCTGGGCCAGCCCGGCCAGCAACACCCCGATCGCCAGCCCGAATATCTGCTCCTCCAGGCGCCGCCCCAGCCGCGGCGCCAGCAGCAGCACGCTGCCGATCATGATCACATTGAGCACCACCGCCCCCAGCGCCGGCACGAAAAAATGCCCGCGCGCATTGGCCATGCCGATAAACACCGCCGCCAGGCATACCAGCAGCATGTAGGGAAACATCAGCCGCAGCAGCCGCAGCATGAGCTGCGTCTCCACCGCCAGCGACCCCCCCGCCAGCGCCAGCGTAATCCCCAGCATCACCAGCCCCGCCACCGCCGCCGCCGCGGCGACCAGCCCGGAAATCACCGCGTTGGCCGCCCGCCACATCTCCGGTTCCCCCTCCTGCAGCTCCTTTTGCTTGAAGAGCGGAATAAACGCCGCCGTCAGCGCCCCCTCGCCCAGCAGCCGCCGGAACAGGTTGGGCACCTGAAAGGCCAGGGTGAACGCGCTGGCCACCCAGGTGTTGCCCATGAACCCCGCATAGACCATCTCGCGCACCATGCCCAGCACCCGGCTGGTCAGCGTCGCCGCGGCCATCGCGCCGGAGGATTTCAGCATCTGGGACATCGTTCGCGAAGGCTAACGGCGGACGGCGGGCGGCTAAAGGCTAAACTCGGGCCTGGTAATGCAAAATCCGGAACTCCGGATGGGCCAGCACCTCCCCGGCCAGCGCGAACCGATCCTCAAACGGCGGGAAAAACGTGTCGCCCTCAACCTCGCGCAGCACCAGCGTGAGATACAGATCCGAACAGCGCGGCAGGGCTTGCTGGTAAATCTGCGCGCCGCCGCAGATGAAAATCTCGCGCCCGGCAAACGCCGGATCCGCCGCGTCCAACTGCCCCAAATCCGCCACGACCCGGACCCCCGGAATCGGCGCCCCCGCGCGCGTCAGCACGACGGTGGTGCGATGCGGCAGCGGCCGGCCGATGGACTCGAACGTCTTGCGCCCCATGACAATGACCTGCCCGGTGGTCATCCGCTTGAACCACCGGAAATCCTCGGGCAGATGCCAGGGCAGGCGGTTGCCGGCGCCGATCACCCGGTTAAGCGACATGGCGGCAATGGCTTTGAAGGGCATGGCGTTTCCGGCGGGGCTAAACCGCAATCGGCGCCGGGATGCCGGGATGCGGCGTGTAATCGGCCAGCTCGAAATCGGCGTACTGGAACGCGTGAATGTCCCGCACGGCGGGATTGAGCCGCATCCGCGGCAGCGGGCGCGGCTCGCGCCGCAGTTGCTGCCGCGCCTGCTCCAGGTGATTCGAATACAGGTGCAGGTCGCCAAACGTATGGATGAACGTGCCGGGCTTCAGGCCGCAGACCTGGGCGACCATCATCGTCAGGAGCGCGTAGGATGCGATGTTGAACGGCACGCCGAGGAACAGGTCCGCGCTGCGCTGGTATAGCTGGCAGTCCAGCTCCCCGTCCTGCACGTAAAACTGAAACAGCGCGTGGCAGGGCGCCAGCGCCATCTGCTCCAGCTCGCCGGCATTCCAGGCGCTGACGATGAGCCGCCGGCTGTCGGGCTGCGTCCGGATTTGCTCGATGACCCGGTCAACCTGGTTGACCGTGCCGCCCGCGGGCGTGCGCCACGCGCACCATTGCGCCCCGTAGATCCGCCCGAGACTGCCCTCTGCATCCGCCCACTCGTCCCAGATCGTCACCCCATGCTCGTGCAGATATTTAACATTCGTATCGCCCCGCAGAAACCAAAGCAGTTCGTAGATGATGGACTTGAGATGCACCTTCTTGGTGGTCAGGAGCGGAAACCCCTGCCCCAGCGGAAAGCGGGCCTGGGCGCCGAACACCGAGTAAGTCCCGGTGCCCGTGCGGTCCGTCCGGGCCTTCCCGTGCGCCAGCACCTGCCGCAGCAAATCAAGATACTGAGTCATAACTATGCCAGCCCCCAGTCTAACGAGTTGCCCCGGCGGGAGCAACCTGCGCCCGCCCCCAAAATACATCCCCAACCGCCCCCCCTCCGCTCCCGCCTCCCCCCATCCTTCCCCCCTCCCATCGGGCCGTGTACAGGGGGTGTACAAGGGATGCTCACCGGATGCTCATGGGATTTTAGCTGGTACACCCGATGAGCATCCCTTGTACACCCCTTGTACACGGCTCGGTGGGAGCTATGGAAGAGCTTGAAAGGACGGTGGTTGAGTGGGTTTTCGGGAAATGCCGGCTGAGAGGCGGAAATGAGCGGCAAATGGGGAGGGTGAGGAGTGTCCAAAAATTGGACAGTCCGGGATGGTGTTGACCTTTGGGTGGCGGTCGGTAGTTTGGGCCTGCAATATGAAAGCTACCCTGACGGTTCGTGAGCGGGCTGAAAAAGCGTTGGCGGCGCGGGAGGGCGAGGGGGCGGAGGCGGGGTTCGCGGGGCGGGCGATGGCGGTTTTTGCCTGCGGCGGCGTTATTCGGGCCGGCCGGTTGTGCGGGTGGGTCTGCTGCCTGGGCCTGGGCCTGGCCGCCGCGGCGGCCCAGCCGGTGCCACGCGGTTATTCCATTCCGCTGATTGATTTGGCGGGGGAGACGCAGCGGCAGGTCATTGTGGATCGGGAGCCGGGGCAATACCTGGGGCACCCGACCACCGTCCTGCTGGAGGATCATCGCACCCTGCTCGTCGTCTATCCCAAGGGGCATGGGCGCGGGGCGATCGTCTATAAGCGCAGCGCGGACGGGGGGCGGAGCTGGAGCGGGCGGCTGCCCGTGCCGAAGAGCTGGGCCACTTCGCTCGAGGTGCCCACCCTTTACCGCACCGTGGATGCGGACGGCCGGAAGCGGCTTATTATGTTCTCCGGGCTGTATCCCATCCGGATGGCGGTCAGCACGGACGAGGGCGGGAGCTGGAGCGAGCTGAAGCCCATCGGCAATTTCGGCGGCGTGGTGGCGATGGCTTCCTGCGTGGCGCTCAAGCCCGGCCCGGGCCGCTACATGGCGCTGTTCCATGACGATGGCCGTTTCATCGCGGGCGGGGAGGAAAAAACGTCCCGCCGCAAGGATTCGCCGGACGGCCCCTTTTCGCCGTGCGGCAAGCCCTGGCAGTTCTTTGTGTATCAATGCCGCAGCACGGATGGCGGCCAGACCTGGAGCGTGCCCATTCCCATCGCCACGCGGCCGGACGTGGACTTGTGCGAACCGGGGGCGGTGCGTTCGCCGGATGGCCGGGAGATCGCCGTTCTGCTGCGCGAGAACAAACGCCAGCGCAACAGCTTTATCATCTTCACGCGGGATGAGGGGCTGACCTGGACGCAGCCGCGGGAACTGCCGGGCGCGCTGACCGGCGACCGCCACACGGCCTGCTACGCGCCCGATGGCCGGCTGTTCATCTCCTTTCGCGATATGGCGCACGACTCGCCCACGCGCGGCGACTGGGTGGCGTGGGTCGGCCAATACGCCGACCTCGTGAACGGCGCGGAAGGGCAGTACCGCGTGCGGCTGATGGACAACACCAAAGGCGCCGACTGCGCCTACCCGGGGGTGGAGGTTTTGCCCGACGGCACGTTCGTGGCCACCACCTACGGCCATTGGACGGCGGGGGAATCGCCTTACATTGTCTGCGTGCGGCTGAAGCTGGAGGAGCTGGACGCCCGGGCCCGGAAATAGCGCCGCGGCGGCGGGCGGGCGCGGGAACGCCCGGCGGCCCGGGCCGGCTCGGCATCCGCGCCGGGCGTCACTCCATAATTGACCCGGACGGGAAAAGACGGTTTGCTGTGGCCCGTGATCGCTTATGAGTGAGCCCAAACCCACGCTGAGTGACCTGCGCATCGAGCGCGACGCGCCGCCGGCGGCTTCGTCCTGGCGCTGGGGCGCGGCGGGCGTTTTGCTGGCGCTGCTCCTGGCCGGGGGCGTGGTTTTCTGGCTGCAGCGGCCCGCCGCCCGGCCGGTGCGCACGGCGGTCGCGCGCGCGGCCGCCGACGACGGCGTCGAGCGGACGGTGTTGAACGCGTCGGGCTACGTCACCGCGCGGCGGCAGGCGACGGTCTCGGCCAAGCTCACCGCCAAGGTGATCGAGGTGCTGGTCGAGGAGGGGATGAAAGTGCGGGAGGGGCAGGTTCTGGCGCGGCTGGACGATACGAATGTGCGGACCAGCCTGCACCTGGCGGAGGCGCAGCTGGCCGCGGCCACCAACGCCCTGGCGGAAACGCGGGTGCGCATCAAGGAAGCCGCGCAGGAACTCCAGCGGCAGACCGATTTGATCAAGAACCAGATTGCCACCCAGGCCAACTACGACCATGCCGAGGCGGCGCACCTGGCCCTGCAGGCCCGGCTGGAACAGCAGCAGGCCGAGATCGCCGTGGCGGCAAAGCAGGTGGCCTACTGGCAGCAGCAGTTGGATGACACGGTCATCCGCGCGCCGTTTAGCGGCATTGTCACCTCCAAAAACGCGCAGCCGGGCGAGATGATCTCGCCCATCTCCGCCGGCGGCGGGTTCACGCGCACCGGGATCTGCACGATTGTGGACATGGAATCGCTGGAGATCGAGATTGATGTCAACGAAAGCTACATCAACCGGGTGCACCCCGGGCAGGCGGTCGAGGCGGCGCTGGACGCCTACCGGGACTGGAAGATTCCCTCGAAGGTCATTGCCATCATCCCCACCGCCGACCGGCAGAAGTCCACGGTGAAAGTGCGGGTCGGCATGGACCAGCTCGACCCGCGCATCCTGCCGGAGATGAGCGTGAAGGTCGCCTTCCGCGAGGTGGGCGGGACCGGGCCGCTGGCCGGGCGCACGGTGACGATTCCCCAGGCCGCCGTGCGGCAGCAGGACGGGCGCAGCGTGGTGTGGGTGGTGTCCGCCGGCCGCGCCGAGCGCCGGGCCGTGACGGTGAGCAACACGCATCAGGGCGAGACGGTGGTCAGCGCCGGCCTCTCGGCGGGGGAACGGGTCATCGTGGAAGGGCCGCCGGACTTGAAGGAGGGCCTGGCGGTGGCCGAGAAGGAAGCCGCGCGCCAGTGAGGCATGACGGCGTCCGCGGATTCGGTCCTGGTGGAAGTGGACGGGGTGGAAAAGGTTTTCCGCCGCGGCGCGGAGGACATCCACGTCCTGCAGGACCTGCATTTGCGCGTGCCGGCGGGCGAGTTTCTGGCGCTGATGGGGCCGTCCGGCTCGGGCAAAAGCACCCTGCTGAACCTGATCGGCGGGCTGGACCGGCCCACGCGCGGCACGGTCCGCATCGCCGGCGAGCGCGTGGACCGGTTGTCCGACCACCGGCTGGCGGCGTGGCGCGCGCGGCATATCGGTTTTGTTTTCCAGTTGTACAACCTGCTGCCGGTGCTCACGGCGGAGCGCAACGTCGAGCTGCCGCTGCTGCTGACGCACCTGACCCGCGCCCAGCGGAAACGGCACGTGGCCACCGCGCTGGCGATTGTCGGCCTGGCGGCGCGCGCGCGCCATTACCCGCGCCAGCTCTCCGGCGGCGAACAGCAGCGCGTGGGCATCGCCCGCGCCATCGTCACCGATCCCACCCTGCTGCTGTGCGACGAGCCCACCGGCGACCTGGACCGCAAGGCCGGGGACGAAATCCTCGACCTGCTCCAGGGGCTGAACCGCGAGCATGGCAAGACGATCATCATGGTCACGCACGACCCGCATGCCTCGGCCCGCGCCTCGCGCACGGTGCATCTCGATAAAGGCCGGATTTGCGATCAGCCCGTCACCTGACCGCGCCCCGCCCGCCGCCATGAAGCCCGCCGCCGCCGCCGCCCTCCGCCTGCTGCTGGTCCGTCATGCGGAAGTCGAAGCCGATGGCCAGAACATCTTTGGCGGCCGGATGGACCTGGCGCTTTCGCCGCGGGGCCACGAGCAGGCCGCCGTGCTGGCGGATTACCTGCGCCGCCAGCCGCTGGACGCGATTTACGCCAGCCCGATGAAGCGCGTGCAGCAAACCCTCGCGCCCCTGCTGGCCCGCGGCGCGCCGCCGCCGGTCATCCTGCCGGACTTGCGCGAGATGGATTTTGGCGATTGGACCGGGCTGAGCGGCGAGGCCGTCCAGGCCCGGTTCGGCGTCAGCGCCTGGAGCTGGCTGGAGCAAATCGAAAACAACCGCATCGCCCGGGCGGAGGGATTTGCCGCCCTGCGGGAACGGGTCGCGCCGTGCCTGCGGCGCATCCAGGACGAGCAGCCCGGCCGGCAGGTGGCGGTCTTCTGCCACGGCGGCATTATCCGCGTGGTGCTGGCCCTTTTGCTGCACTGGCCGCTCGCGCGTCTGGGGGCGTTCGAGATCGCCTATGCCAGCGTCACCCGCGTCCGGCTGCACCCGGAGCGCGTCCAACTGCAACTGATCAACTACGCGCCCTGGCGGGAACCCGGCGCGTAAGCCGCGCCCGGGCGGGATTGCGCGGCGGGCCCGGTTCTGCCAGGCTGTGGGGGTGAACGCTGCGGGATTTCCAATGGCAACGCCCGGCTGGGCCGCGGGCCGGGCCCGATGAAACCGGCCCGGCTTTGGCAGGTCTCCGTCCGGACGACGCCGGAGGCGGAGGAGGCGGTGGCCGAGTTGCTGGGGAGCGTGCTGGGGCCGCCCGCCTCTTCCTACACGGACGCCGAGACCCGGGAAACGGTGGTCTCGGTTTATCTGGAGGAAAAGCCGGCCGGGTGGCGCGGCGGGGTTTGCCCTTCGGCGCTGGCGCGGGGCTTGCGCCGGATAGCGGCCAGCGGGCTTGACCTCGGGCCGGGGCGAATCTCGCTGCGGCGGCTGCGCCGGGCGGATTGGGCGGAATCGTGGAAGCGGCACTTCCCGCCGCTGGAGATCGGGTCGGCCCTGCTGCTCAAGCCGGGCTGGAGCCGGCGGCGGCCCCGGAAAGGCCAGGCGGTGGTGGTGCTCGATCCGGGATTGAGCTTCGGCACGGGGCGGCATCCGACGACCGCGTTCTGCCTGCGGCAACTGGTGGCGCGCCGCCGGCCGGGCGAGGCGCAGTCCTGCCTGGATATCGGCACCGGCTCGGGCATTCTCGCCATCGCCGCCGCCCGGCTCGGTTATGCGCCGGTGGACGCGTTTGATGATGATCCCCAGGCGGTGGCGGTGGCGCGGGCCAACGCCCGGCGCAACCGGGTGGCCGGGCGCATTGGTTTTGCACGGCGGGATTTGACGCGGCTGCCGCGGCGCGCCCGGAGGCAATACGCCATCGTCTGCGCCAACCTGGTGGCGGGCCTGCTGCGGGAGCAGCGGGAGCGTTTGCTCGCGCGGCTGCGGCCGGACGGCGTGCTGGTGGCGGCGGGCATCCTGGCGGCGGAGTATGAGCAAGTCCGGCGCGCGTTCGCCGCCGCCGGGCTGCGGCAGATCGCCGCGCGCACCCAGGGGGAATGGCGTTCCGGCGCCTTCACGCGCCGCCCCTCATCCTAAACCCCGCCCGGCGCGCGGGCCTCCGGCCCGCTTACACTATCCGAACAACCCAGGCCGGGCGGATTCCAACCCAATGGTTATACCGGCTGCCAACGCCGGCGCGCGGACATCTTGTCCGCTTTGGGCATGGGACGGCAGACTGCCGTGGAAACTGAAGCAGGCGCTCGAAAAAAAGACCGCCCTAAGCGGGCCGGAGGCCCGCGCGCCGGGCGGGGATAATTCGAAGGCTGCTGGGAATGGACTTTGCCGGCTTGGTCCCTCATCATTGTCCCATGCCCGAGCAGAAGAATCCCGGCAACCCCGCCGAGCCGCGGGGCGTGGTGCCGTACAATCCCGGGCTTTATGCGCTGGATATACCGACTGCCAACGCCGGCGCGCGGACATCTTGTCCGCTTTAAGTACGGGACGGCAGACTGCCGTGGAAACTGAAGCAGGCGCTCGAAAGAAAGACCGCCCTAAGCGGGCCGGAGGCCCGCGCGCCGGGCGGGGATAATTCGAAGGCTGCTGGGAATGGACTTTGCCGGCTTGGTCCCTCATCATTGTCCCATGCCCGAGCAGAAGAATCCCGGCAACCCCGCCGAGCCGCGGGGCGTGGTGCCGTACAATCCCGGGCTTTATGCGCTGGATATACCGGCTGCCAACGCCGGCGCGCGGACATCTTGTCCGCTTTAAGTACGGGACGGCAGACTGTCGCGGAAACTGAAGCAGGCGCCCGAAAGAAAGACCGCCCAAAGCGGGCCGGAGGCCCGCGCGCCGGGGGCTGGGGATTATGAAGCGCTGCTCCTTGGGGATTCGGGCTTGGTTTTTGGTTGCGGATGGCGCACGCTGGCGGTTGATGCAGTTCATTCGTGACATCTATGCGAACGGACGCACCGCGGGGAGGCCGGTGTTTTCGTTCGAGTTCTTTCCGCCGAAAACCGACGAGGGCGACCGCATCCTGTTCGAGAAGACGCTGCCCGCGCTTTTGCAGGCCCGTCCGGATTATTGCTCGGTCACGTACGGGGCGGGCGGCAGCACGCGGGACAAAACGCTCCGGATCGTGGAGCGCATCCAGCGGCAGCACGCGCTGACCACGGTGGCGCACCTGACCTGTGTGTGCGCCACGCGGGAGCAGATCGGCGAGCTGCTGGCCCAACTGCGCGCGCTGGGCATCCGGAACCTCCTGGCCCTCCGCGGCGATCCGCCCGGCGGCGGCGAGTTTCAGCCGGCGCCGGGGGGCTTTGAGTTTGCCCGCCAGTTGGTGCAGTTCATTCGCGCGCAGGGCGACTTCAGCATTGGCGTGGCGGGTTTCCCCGAAGGCCACACGGCCTGCCGCGCGGGCCGGCACGCCGATTGGCGCCATCTCAAGGAGAAGATTGATGCGGGCGCGGACTTTGTCCTTACCCAGTTGTTCTTTGACAACGCTGATTTTTTCCGCTTCCGCGATCATCTGACCCGCGAGTTGGGAGTCCAGGTCCCGATTGTGCCGGGGGTGGTATCCATTTTGAGCGGCGCCCAAATCCAGCGATTTACCGCCATGTGCGGCGCCAGCATCCCCGCGCCCCTGGCGGCGCGGCTGGCGGAACTGGGCGGGGACGACGCGGCGGTCGCCGAGTTTGGCATCGAGTATGCCACCCGCCAATGCGAGGGGTTGCTCCAGGCGGACGTGCCCGGGATTCATTTCTACACCCTGAACAAGGCGGCGGCCACGGTCCGGATTCTGCAGAATCTCGGGCGGGCGCGCTGAGGCCGGCGCCGCCGGGCGCGGGCGGGTTTGGAGCGGGTGTCAAGCGGTCTTTGCGGGTGGCCGGTCGGGCCACTTTTGCATTGCGCCGGGGGCGGATTCCCGCTAAAGTAGGGTGTCGGTCGCAACGCGAGGAAGCATTATGTATTACGGCGTAAGTTATCATCCGGAGCAGTGGGTTTACCCGTACGGCGGGACGCCGGAGCGTCCGGAGGCGGCCTGGGAGCAGGACATCGAGTGGATGCAGTCCGCCGGCATCAATGTGGTGCGCATGGGCGAGTTCGCCTGGGGGTTGTGCGAGCCGGAGGAGGGGCAGTTTGACTTTGGCTGGCTGGGCCGGGTGATGGATTTGCTGGGCAAGGCGGGCATCAAGGTGGTGCTGGCCACGCCCACCGCCGCGCCGCCCATCTGGCTCACCCAGAAACACCCGGACATCCTGCCGGTGGACGAGCGGGGGCTGGTGAAGCGGGAGGGCACCCGCCACGCCGTATGCCTGGCCAGCGACAAGTATTGGGAATATTCCCGCCGCATTGTGGAGCAGATGGCCAAGGCGCTCGGCCCGCATCCGCAGCTCATCGCCTGGCAGATTGACAACGGCGTGGGCGGCAATTTCACCGAGGCGTCGTTCAATGAAGACGCGCGCCGGGAGTGGCACCTGTGGCTGGAGAACAAGTATGAAACCATCGAGCGGCTGAACAACCTGATGGGGTTGCGGCACTGGGGCCAAAACGTCACGAGCTGGAAGCAGGTGCCCATGCCGATGCGGGCGCCGACCGCGCACAACCCGGCGCTGGTGCTGGATTGGCGCCGGTTTTGCAGCGACATCATCGTGGGCTTTGTCAAGATGCAGGCCGATTTGCTGCATCAGCTCACGCCGCAATGCCCGGTCACCACGAACCTGCGGCCGTTGCTGCACCGCTTTGACCACTTCGACCTGGCGGAGGTGATTGATTTTGTCTCCATCGAGAGCCACGCCGTCCTCAAGCCCAAACCGTCGGGCATGGCCTGCGAAATTGACATGCTGCGCTCGCTCAAGAAGGCGGACATCCGGACCCCGGACGGCGACGCCGGTTTCTGGGTGATGGAGCAGAAGGCGGGCAGCGTGAACTGGCAGGAGGTCCACGCGCTGATGCGGCCCGGCATGCTGCGGCTGTTTAGCTATCAGTTGATGGCGCGGGGGGCGGAGGCGATTGTCTTTTTCCGGTGGCGCCAGCCGCGTTTCGGGGGCGAGCAATTCCACGGGGCGGTGATGCCGCACCGGGCGCGCGCCACCGCGCGGGTGTTCAAGGAAGTGGACCAGTTGGGCGACGAAATGAAGCTGCTGTCCCCGACGCTCAAGCATTCGCGCGTGGCGGCGGAGGTTTGCCTCCTGTACACCCACGACAATGAATGGGCGCTGCAGCAGGCGACGCACCGCAACCAGTTTTTCAACCTGCGGGAGCATATCCAGCTCTTTTACAACGCGCTGCATGAGCGGAATCTCGCGGTGGATTTTGCCCGCCCCACCGAAGACCTCTCGCGCTACAAGCTGGTGCTGGCGCCGTCCCTGCATTTGCTGGCCGGCGGGGAAGCCGACCGGCTGAAGCTCTACGTCCAAAACGGCGGCACGCTGGTCGCCACGTTCAACACCGGGTTGGTGGATGAATACCACCAGGTGCCCGACACCGGCTACCCGCACGACCTGACCGACTTGTTCGGCCTGGAGGTGGTCGAGTTCGATCACTTGCCGCCGGGGGAGGAGAATCATCTCACGTTCAAGGGGGCCTTCCCGGCCAGCCACATGCACCCGGCCCGGCTGTGGTGCGATCTCATCGAGCCGGGCGATTGCCAGGTGATCGCCAGCTACGCCAAGGATTTCTACGCCGGCCGCCCAGCGATGACGCTGCATCCGTTCGGCCTGGGCAAGGCCATTTACATCGGCACGCAGAGCCACGCGCATTTCTACACCGACCTGGTGACCTGGCTGCGCCAGATGTGCAACCTGCATCCACCGCTGCGCGTGCCGGATAATATCGAGCTATGCCAGCGCCAGAAGGACGACGCCAACCTCTACTTCCTGCTGAATCATCAGAACTCGCCGGTGCGCGTCCAGTTCTACAAGCCGATGCACGATTCCCTGACCGGCAACGCGATCTCCGGCAACTACGACCTGCCGCCCCGCGGAGTGCTCGTGCTGGATGAACCGCTGGAGGCGAAACCCGCCGGCGAAACCGAATGAGCCCGGAACGACAACCCCGGCGCGGCCGGCCCGGATAAGATGCGCCCGCCGCCGCACGGCCCCGCCCCGCAGACTCCCCGCGAGCGCGTCTGCGCGCAGTGGCGCGGGGTTGACCTGGCCCCGCTGGAACAGGCGCAAGCCCTGCGCGCCCAGCCGGTGGGGACCGTTTTGACGCGCGTTCTTGCGACGCTCCGCCTGGATCGCCGCCGGAGCGAGGCGGAGATCGCCAAAGCGTGGAATGATTTGCTGGATCCGAATCTCACCGCGCATGCCCAGCCGACCGGGCTGAACAAGGGCACGCTCTACGTCACGGTGGATAGCAGCGTCTGGCTGAGCGAAATCGTGCGCTATCACCGCAAGGAGATCCTGGAGCGGTTGCAGCACAGCTTTGGCCGGGACCTGGTGCGGCGAATTTCCTTCCAGGTGGGCTGAGGCCGGCGAGGCAAGAAGAAGTGTTGCGGCCGGCGGGGGAACGGAGTTATAAACTGGCCGTGACGGGCGCCCGGCTTGCGCGCGACCGCGCCGGTGCGGGGCGCAGAAACATGATGAAACCTGAAACACAGTTCTTATGAGCATGAAACCATGGGTACTAATGGCGGGCGCCGCGGGCCTCGCGGCCCTTTGTCTGACCGCTTGCAAACCGGCCGAACCAACGGAAACGATCAAGCTCTCCTATAGCGTCTTTTTCCCCCCGACGCATGTGCAGTGCATCGCCGCCACCAACTGGGCGCATGAAATCCAGCAGCGCACCGGCGGGCGCGTGCAGATCACGGTTTATCCCGCCGGTTCCCTCACCAAAGCCGATCAGTGCTACGAGGGGGTGATTAAAGGGATTTCGGACCTCGGGATGAGCTGTTTTGCCTACACCCGCGGACGGTTCCCGTTGCTCGAGGGATTGGACCTGCCGTTGGGGTATCCCGATGGCGCCACCGCCACGCGCCTCGCCAACACCATCATCCAAAAATACCAGCCCGCCGAACTGAACGACGTGAAAATGCTTTACGTCCACGCGCACGGGCCGGGCATCCTCGCGAGCAAGAAGCCGGTGCATTCGCTGGATGAGCTGAAGGGCATGAAAGTGCGCGCCACCGGATTGTCGGCGAAGATTGTCGAGGCGCTGGGCGCCACGCCGGTCGCCATGAGCCAGCCGGAAACCTACGAAGCCCTGGCTAAAGGCGTTGTGGAAGCCACGCTGTGCCCCATCGAAACGCTCAAGGGCTGGAAACAGGGGGAGACCATCGAATACGTGGTGGACGCCACGGCCATTGGCTACACGACGGCCATGTTCGTGGTGATGAACAAGGATAAATGGGCGGCGCTGCCGGCCGACGTGCAGCAGGTCTTCACCGAGGTAAGCCAGGAATGGATCGCCAAACACGGCGCCGCCTGGGATGAGGCGGATCAAGCCGGACGCGAATTCGTCACCGACCTCAAGCGCCAGTTCATTCATCTGCCCGAAGCCGAGCAGCAACGCTGGAAGGCGGCCGTCAAGCCGATCCTGGATGATTTCGCGAAGCAGGCCAAAGAAAAGAACCTGCCCGGCGAGGCGATGCTGGCGGATATTCAAGCGGGCATTCAAGCGTCCAAAACCAGCCAGTAACCCGAAAAGGTGGCAGCCCCGCCGAAGCGGGATGATTTCGCAATACCAGCCAACGAAACCGGCCCGTCTGGCGCGCCGCGGCGGCGGATATTCCGGCGGCACTAGCCCGGGAACGGCCGCCCGATGAGTTCGCCGCCCGTTCCTCCGTCCGGTCCGCAAAGCCCGTGGCGCCTTTATGACCAGGCGCTGCGGGCGCTGGTGATGGCGCTGGCCTATGTGGCGTGCGCCAGCCTCATGGTCATGGTGCTGGTCACCAGCGCGGAAGTGGTGCTGCGCCTCTTCCGCCTGTCGCTGACCGGCGCGTATGACATTGTCAAGATTGCCGCCGCGATTACCATTGCCGCGGCGCTGCCCTACACCACCGCCATCAAGGGCCACGTCGCCATCGAGTATTTCTTCCATAAACTGGGGCGGCGCGGGCGCATTGTGGTGGACGCCCTCATGCGGCTGGCGGGCATGGCGCTATTCAGCCTGCTGGCCTGGGGATGCGTGGACTATGGCCATTCGCTCCGGACCCGGGGGGAGGTCAGCATGACGCTGCAACTGCCGATCTTCTGGGTGCCGTATGTGCTGGCGGTTTCGTGCGGGTTGGTGGTGCTGATCAAGGCGTATCACCTGGCGCATCCCGGCAAGCCGATGATCAAGCCATGAGCCCGAACGAAGGCGCCCTTTTCGGCTTTGCTTTGCTGCTGCTCCTCCTGGCGGGGTCCATGCCGGTGGGCTACGTCATGGCGGCGGTGGGCCTGGTGGGCTTTGCCGTCATGGTGTCGCCGGCGGCGGCCTTCAGCATGGCCACGATTGACCTCTACACCACTTTCTCCGATTACAACCTCACCACCATTCCCTTGTTTGTCCTGATGGGGCAGATCGCCTTCCACACCGGCATCAGCCGCGGATTGTTCCATGCCGCCTACCACTGGATGGGACGGCTGCCGGGAGGGCTGGCCATGTCCACGATCGGCGCCTGCACCGCCTTTGGCGCCATCTGCGGCTCGGGCCCCGCCACCTCGGCCACCATCGCGTCCGTCGCCCTGCCCGAAATGCGGCGTTACCGGTACGACATGCAACTGGCCACCGGCTGCGTGGCGGCGGGCGGCGGCATCGGCATGCTGATCCCGCCCAGCATCGTGTTCATCGTCTATGCCATCCTGACCGAGCAATCCATCGGCAAACTCTTTATCGCCGGCGTGGCCCCCGGGCTGATGATCGCGCTGTTGTTCTGGGCCGTCATCTACTTCGAATGCAAACGCCATCCGCATCTCGGACCGCCGGGGCCGGTCTTCTCCTGGCGCGAACGGTTCGCCTCGCTCAAGGGCGTATGGGAAACGTTGACGCTGTTCGTGCTGGTCATGGGCGGGATGTTCGCCGGCTTCTTCACCGCCACCGAAGGCGCGGCCGTCGGCGCGGCGGGCACGCTGGTCATCGCCCTGCTCAAGCGCGAGCTGACCTGGCGCAAGTTCACCCAGTGCCTGAACGAATCCATCCGCACGGCATGCATGGTGATGGTCATCGTTGCCGGGGCCATTATTTTCGGGAAGTTTCTGGCCGTGACCCAGGTGCCCTCCACCCTGGCCGCGTGGCTGTCGGGATTGCCGCTGCCCGGTTGGGGCATCATTGGCTTGATTATGCTGTTTTATCTGGTGGGCGGGTGCTTTCTGGACGCGCTGGCCTTGGACATCCTGACCATTCCAATCTTCTATCCGCTGATCCTGGCGCTGGGCTATGACATCATCTGGTTTGGCGTCATGATTGTGGTGGTGACCATGATGGGCGTCATCACTCCCCCGGTCGGCGTTTGCGTGTATGTCGTCGCGGGCATGTCCCGGGATGTGCCCATTGAAAAAATCTTCCGCGGCAGCATGCCCTTCCTGGGGGCGCTGGTGCTGGCGGCAATCCTGCTCATCCTTTTCCCGCAAATTGCCACTTTCCTGCCCGGTTTGATTAAATAGCCGTCCCCCTATGAGCTCTTCCCCGCTTCCCGCTTCGCGCTTTCAGCGCATCCTCTTTTGCACCGACTTCTCCGAAAGCGCCGCGGCCGCGTTCCCGTTCGCGCTGGAGGCCGCCGCCCGCCGGCCGGATGCGACGCTGTATCTCATGCACGTCATTCACGAGCCGGATGCGCAGTATTGGAAAACGCAGCTCGCCGAGGTGGAAAACATCAACGCCGAGGCAAAAAAGACCATTGATGCGAAGATCGCGGCGGATTATCTCGCGCGCGTGCCTCCGGGCATGAACCTGCAGACGGTCTTCCGCATCGGGCCGGATGCGGCGACGATTCTTGAGTTCGCCCGGTCCGAGCGGATTGACGTCATTGTCCTTGGCCGGCACGGCCACGGCGGCATGGGCAAGGCGCTTTTTGGCAGCGTGGCGGAAAAAGTCGTGCGCAAGGCGGAGTGTGCGGTGCTGGTGGTGCCGTTAGCCTACGCCAAAGCCGCGCCGGCCTGACCCGCCCGGGGCGGAGCCGTTTTGCGGCGATGGAGCCAGTTCTCGGATTCGAACCGAGGACCGACGGTTTACAAAACCGTTGCTCTACCACTGAGCTAAACTGGCCCGGGACGCGCAATGATTGCGGCGGAGGTCGCGCCTTCGGAGCTTCCAATTTGACCGCGCCGGATGGCGCGTCCTGCCTTTGCCGCCTGGCAGCAGGCCATATCAAACCGCAAGCTCGCGGGCTTAATGGGTATAACCCGGAGCGGGGATCGGGTCAAGTTGATTGCCTCGTGATTCCGAATCTCCATGAACGGGCATGCGCGGGATCGGGCCGGAGCCGGTGGGCCCGCAACCGGCGGGGAAACATGGAGCAGGATGATCTGGCAAAGACCCGCGCGGCCCGGAGGCGAAGCCCTTTCAAAGGTGGTTGTGGTCGTTGCGCGGGAGAAAATCGGAAACACCGGGGTCACCGTGGGGAGTTAATTAACCACCAGAACTCGAACGACACCGGTTGCCCCGGGAAGAGGCGCCGGAGAACCTCCTGGTAAACCCGGCGTTGTTGTTCGTATTCCGCCGGGAGTTGCTTCGGCATTTTCATGACTTTGTAGTCCACGCCAATTACGGCGTCCCCCTCGCGCAGGACGAGGTCAATCACGCCGCTCCAGGCTTTGCCTTCCCAGCTTGCAAAGACCGGGGCCTCCCGCGCTTCGATCCGGCCGCGGCAGGCGCGCTGATGAAGCGCGCCGCCGTAGAAATCCGTAAGAACAACGCGCGCCTTTTCGATGGTTTCAGGGAAACTTACGCCCCCGTTGATTTCCGAGACCACCGCCTCCAGCTTCGCGGCGTCGTATCCGGGTTCCTGCAAGTGCCGCTCCAGGTAACGATGCACCACTGTTCCCAGTTCCATCGCCCGGGCCGATGCCATATCAATCTTTTCCCGCACATAGTCCGGCAAATCAGCTTTGTCCTCCGCTTCCACCGGTTCGAGGCGCGAGGGTTGATGCAGCAAAGGCTCCGCTTCTCCGGCCGCGCGCTCAAGCCGGGCGCGCCACAGTTGCGCGTAGGCATCAGGACTGCGGAGGCGCACTGCGCTGCCCGACGGGCGCTGGATCGGCTCCGGCGGGAGCGTTACAATTACCTCCAGCGTGCCGCCGCATGCTTCTCCCGCACCCCCGTCTTGTTGCAGCGGGGACGGGATTTCCGCCAGTTGACCTTGGGGGCTTGCCTGGCAATGAGGGGACAACAGCACCAGACGATCCTCCGCGCGGGTGGCGGCCACGTAGAGCAGGCGCTGGGCTTCTTCCGCTTCATATTGCTGATTCAGTTTCTGGGCTTTGCGATAGTCGGTCGAAACCACCTCCAGCCGTCCCCACGGCAATTTGAATCCGCCAACCGTATGGCCGTCCGCATCGGTAAGCTGAAAATGGCAGCTCGATTCCTCCCTGGGCTTCAACTTGTCCAGCGCCTTCTGCCAGCCCAGGACGATCACATACTTGCCCTGCAATCCTTTGGCTTTGTGAATCGTCAGCACGCGCACCGCCGCCGTGCTTTCGTCCGTCACGCTCACATCCTCTCCCGGTTTGGCGTCAAACCGATCCCGGGCCCGGTCCCGCTGTTCCAGCAGCCAGCTTATCGGCGGGAGCGAACCCAATTCGACGGCGCGGCGGAAAGCGGCCAGCACCTGGTCAATTCGCGCAACCCCGCGCCCTTCTATATTCTGTTGCGCATACAACCCCATGGGAATGAACTCCCGCAACTGGCTTAGCCACATCGCCAGCGCGGTGCCGGGCCGCTCCCGCACCAGGCGCCGCAGTTGCTCGATCCGGCCGCGGGCGGGCGCCGGCAGGTCCGCGGGCAGCGCCGCGTCGCCATGAAATATCTCGCCCGGCTCCAGGCGCGCCAACAGCCCGTAAATTTGAACATCCGACAGCCCGAAAAGCGGGCTGCGCAACAAAGCCCCGGTCGCGAGGGTGTCCAGCGGATTCTGCGCCGCAATGAGCAGATTCAACACGTCCAGCACCTCCGGTTGTTGGCAAAAAGTTCTCGCGCCGCCGCTGACCGCCGGAATGCCCGCCTTCTCCAGCAACGGCAACAGCATATCCAGTTCGTCATGCGTGCTCACCAGCACGATAATATCGCGGTAAGCCGCGTCATCTTGGCCGGACTGGTCGTGGTGCTCTGCGATCAACCGCACGGTTTCCCGGCCCGCGGACTCAAGCCGCGCGCCAACCGCGCCACGCTGCTGCGCCAAAGCAAGCCGGCGCCACTCGGGCATGGGGGTGGCTCCCTTCCGCACCGGTTCCAGCCGCTCGTTTGGGTAATTAGGAAGTGGCACGCACCGCTCGAAAAAATAATTCACGAACTTCGTGATTGGCGGGCGGCTCCGAAAGTTGGCCGTAAGCTGAAACTCTCCCACCTCGGTACTTTGAACCACCTGCGAATAGCGGCTCACAAACCCCCGGATCGCCGGCAGGTCCGCGCCGCGAAACCGATAGATGGACTGCTTGAGATCCCCCACGAAAAAGCCCATCAACTCAGGGTCGCCCGGCTGGCGGCGCAGCAGGCTCTCCAGCAGGTCCAACTGCAGGGGATCCGTATCCTGAAACTCATCCACCAGGATCGCCCAAAGCTGCTCCCGCTCCTCCCGGCGCACGGCATCGTTTTCGCGCAGCAGCCGCGCGGCCAGGCGCACCATATCGTCGAAGGTCACGACGCCCAGTTCGCGCACGGCCGCATCCTCCGCCCACTTGGCAAAGCGGCCAGCCAGGCGCCGCCACCGCGCCCAATCCTCCGGGTACTCTTCCGCAAGGCATTTCTGAAGGGCGAGCTCATAGATTAAGCCGTCGTCTTCATAAAACCGGCTTCCGGCGCCCAGCGCGGCGATTGCCTTCTGGACCGCCTGCGACCTCTTCGAGCTGAAGAGCACCTCGGATTGTCTCTCCAGGTAGCCGCAGAAATCCCGCCAGGCGAAGGCCTGGCCGTTGCTAATGCTCGCCAGGATCGCCTGCAGTTCCCTGCCGGCCTGGATCACCCTGGTGGCGCGGGAAGGCGCGCCCGCCAACTCCTGGGCGAGTTGGCGGCTTGCTGCCAGCAGCGCGTGGATGGCGTGGTTGTCGGGTGCGGGAAAATCCATCTCGTCGGCGATCCGCCGATGCTGATAGATCGCCTCAAACCATTCCCGCATGTCTTCCTGGGGCAGAATCGGGATCAACGCCTCCAGGTCCTGGAGCAATTCGGGTTCCGCCAGCACCTTTTGCCACCAACGCTCGACCACCTGGCTGCCCACATTCATCAGCGTCGGATCATCTTCCTCGGCAAATTGCGCCAGGGGCGGGATGCCGGCGGCAATGGAATGCCGCTGCAGCAGGCTCGCCGCAAAGCTGTGCAGCGTGCATACCCGCAGTTCCGTCGCCAGTTCTCCCAGCGCTTCCGCGCCCGCTTGCAGCCGGGAAAAAGGCTCGCCGCCGCCCAGCCGGCCTAACGTCGCCTCGACCACTTCCCGCAACTGCCTGTCGTTGGGAAAGCGCTCGCGCAGCGCGGTGAGGCTGGCCGCGCTGGCCAGGGCGTCCAGGTAGCCGTACAGGCGGGTCTGCATCTCGGCGGCCGCTTTGCGCGTAAAGGTGGTCAGCACAAACCGCCGGAGCACCGCGCGCGCGGCGCGCAATCGTTCCGCCCGGCTGGCGCCACCGTAGAGCAGGCGGCATTCCGTCCTCTGGGCGCGCGAGTCGAACGGCGCGGTTAACAGCAAATACAGGGCGCGCAGCGTCAGCGTATGGGTCTTGCCGGTCCCGGCGCTGGCCCACACAAACGCATGCCCGGAGGTTAGCACGGCCTCGCGGCGCTGTCTGGCATCGGGTATCATCAATCCGTTTTCTCCGGGGGTTTACCATTCACCGCCTGCCGCAAAGACGCGCAGCGCGCGGGCGCAAGCTTCTCAAACAACCGGGCGTGTTTGGCCGCCGCCCCCGGCTCGAAACGGCGGCACGCCGAAGCCAGGGCGCAATACCGGCACGGAGAAACCTTGCTGAGCCCGAGTTCTTCCATGGCTTGATTGGATGTCGGAATAAAATGCCCCGCTTGCAACAGGGGAGCCAATTCACTCAGGAAACCGGCCGCCTCCGGCGCGCCCTTGGCATCCCCCTCCTCCGCCGCCGCCCGGCCCAGGAAAAGATAACGGAAACAGGCGTCGTTCTGCCCGCTGAGCCACGGGTAAAGCACCGCCTGAATCTGCCACCCCAGCTTCACCCTTTTCCGATAGTCGGAGGGCATTTTGCCGCTCTTGTAATCCAGCAGTTCCACCCGCGCCTCATTGTGATCAACCCGGTCTATCTTCCCCGCCACCATCAGTCCCGGGATGCCTGGAAACTCCTTTGCCACCGCCACCTCGACGTCCTGCGGCACCGCCGGATGATTCAAGGCCGCCTCAAAGTAAGCCGCTGCCCGCCTCACCATCTGCCGCCGGGCGGCTTGCTGGAACACCTCCGGCAGCAGGGCCAGCGCCGCAGCGGTCGCGGGCGAAAATTCGGGCAGCCTTTGCGCCAGCGTATGCAATTTCGCGCATTCCTGCGCCAGCATCTCCGCGGCGATTTCGGCGACCCGGCTCGTCCGCAAATGCGGCCGCACCGCCTCTTCCAGGAGCTTATGCAGCAAGCTACCGCGGGCCAGTGCCGCCAATTCATGGCTCAACGAAAGCGCCTCCAGCGCCTTCCAGCCGGCCACCTGTTCCCCGTAGAAACGGAACGGACATTGTGCCAGCGCCTCAAGGCTGGTCACATTCACCCGGCCGTTCCGGAAATCCGGCTGACACTGGATGCTTCCGCTCCACTCCGGCTTTTTGCCCCGCCGGGCGATGGATTCGCCAAGCCAGGAGCGCGCCGCATCCGGGTCTCCCCGGGCGGCCAGCTTGGGATTCACAAACAACGCCAGGGCCGGCGGCAAAAACTCGCCGCGCTTCGGATCCAACTTCTTCAGGTAAATCGCCTGCTCAAACGGGGCGCGCGCAATCCGGCGGCTCAAAGGGTCCGCCACTTTCGGCTCCTGGTTTTCCCAGCGGTTAAAGTAGCGTTGAACCCAGGGCGTGGGAGCGACGGCTTTCCCCGCGGCATCGGTTTCCGGCACGACCCAGTGGACCCGCTGACCCGCGGTGTTGATCAGGCTGAAAAGCAGCACCAACTCCTCCGTCAGGCGCGCCTTCGGCGGCAGGCGATGGCCAATCTGGTTGGCCCACTCCGCCAGCCGGGCGGACGCCAGCTCCGATAGCAGCGGATCCTCCGGCACCCGAAAAGGAATCTGTCCCGCGGCCAGGCCCAGAATGACAATCCCGCGCGCGGTCAGACCCCGCGCCCGCATCATCGGCAAAAACAACACCGCCCGCGACCGCGGATCCCGCTGCCGCCGGACCCCGTCGCTCTCCGCGACCAGTTGCGTCCACTGGCGCCGCTCGATGGCCAGCGACGGCCGCCACCGCGCAAGCTCCTCCGTTGCGCGGACAAGCGGTTCCAGCGGCGTCGGATCACTCATCCAATCCTTCTGCAGGCGGTCCAGCATCGCCCGCGCGTCCCTTGCCGTAATACGGGGAACCGCCTCCGCGTTGCCCGCCGGAACAAATTCAATAATCTCCCGGATCAGCGCCTTCTCCGCCGCGTTAAATTGCACGGGCGGACGCCTCGAACCTTCGCCCCGCGCCGGGAACTCGTCGTCCGCCAGCACCCGGCGCCACGCTGCCCCTCCCCATATCCCCAACTCCCGCACCTTGCCCTCGAACTGATCCAGATTGACCCCTCGGGCCACCCTGGCATCCGGACACGCCCGCAATAAACCCAAAACCCATTCCGCCGGAGCCTGCTCCTCCCAAATCCGGGCCAGCATGCGCAGAATCGCGCTTTCCGGAGTCGGCCCACAAACCACATCCGCGATCCGCACCGGAATGGCGAACGCCGCGAATATCTCCTGCATCACGTCCGCGTAAGCGTCCGCCTGGGGCGCAACCACCAGAATCTCCTCGGGCGCCAGCGGGTTGTCCTTGTCGTCCAGCCAGGCCCGAATACGGATCGCCGCCGAAATAACCTCCGCCCGCGTCCCCGCCGCGCGTTGATAACTCAGGCCGTCCGGCTGCGGGCCAATCGAGCCTTCCGGGAAAGTCTCCAGAAAGAACTGGCCCAACACCTCCGGCGGCTCGGCGACCGCGTCCTCGCCGGCAAAAGCAAAATGCCCTCGCAAATACTGCCGCACCGGCCCCGTGAACTCAAAGGCCGGATGCGCTCCCTCCGGCGCGCCCATCCACGGATAATAAACCGTGGTCGCCACCCGGCGGGACAGGGCTCCCAACCATTCCAGGTGAACATCAATCCAGTCGTAAAAGCCATAAATATAAAGGGTCGGCGACTGGCCCGCCTCAGCGCCCAGCGCCGCCGCCAGCTCCCGGTCCTCGGCCTCCTCCAGGCGGCCAGGCAACCGCTGCAAGACCAGGGGCGCCCACTCCACCTGCCGCTCCTGCAAAAGCTGCACCCACCGCACATACAGCAACAGCAATTCCCTATCGCGGGACGGCATATCCGGTTGACCCGCCAATTCCTCCAGCTTCCATATTTCGCCCGGGCCCAATCCGGCCTCGGCCAAATCCACAAACGCCGTCCGCAACAGACCCGGGCCGCCGCTGATCGTTCGGAGCGACGCCAGGGGCGATTGGGGCGGCAAATCCTCCACCAGCCCCCAAAGCAGCAAATCCAGCAACGCACCCCAGGGCGGCGTCGCGGTCCGCAAAAGGCTCAACGCCAACCGCTGGGCAAATTGCGGCACATTGACCACCCGCACATTAGCCAACGCCGTGGTGGAAGCGCCCCGGCTTAACTCGAATCGCAAATGATTGGCCAGGGAAGCACTCGGAACCACCACCCACTTCGGCGACCACCCGCTCTCCGCCCCGGCGCGGCGCAAATCCTCCAGCAACCGGGATTGCAACTGCCGAAACGTTGCGGCGGTGACCAGATTGCAAGCCATGCTATCCCCTGCCTCCCTCAAAGCCGGCGGCAGCGGCAACCCACCCTGGCCTAATGCGTTCATTACTGCTCATATGCACCCCAAACCCAGGACCTGATGCTACCCCCTCTGCCCTGGATTTCAAGAACCGTCTTCCGGATAACCTGGCCGCCGCCGCCGCCGGCAGCATCTTCCCACCGCCGCGCGAAGCGCGGGCAGAAACACCCCACCCCCATCCGGGACTTGGCCCGGCCCGACCCCATGCCTGCAACCGCGAAAACAGCTCCTGAAACCGCTTGCCATCCGCCCGCCATCTGGCAAATTGTGACTGTCCAGTGCCCGGCATAACCGGCGGCACCCATAGCTCAATTGGATAGAGCATCTGACTACGGATCAGAAGGTTTCAGGTTCAACTCCTGATGGGTGCGCCACCTCCGGCCACGGACTCCGTTTGACCCTCCGCGCCCTCCGTCCCCGCGCCCGCCATTCCGGAACCTCGGCCGACGCTGACTCCCGGCCACTGCATGTTTCTGATAACTATTCATACGCCCATCACTCTACCGCAGGGGGTATGACAATTACGGGGGTAGGCCCCGACTTTTTCCAAAAAGTTATTCACCGCCCCTGAACCTGTCCTCTGCCAAATGCCCGGTTTCGCCCGCCCGCTCGCTCTCCCGTTCCCGAAACGCCCCCCGCGCCCCAACGGGGCGTCATGCAATAGCCCAAGCAACGCCCCGGGAACACCCCCATCGCCCCAACGGGGCACTCTGCGATAGCCCGGGGCAACGCCCCGGGGAAAGGCCCCACAATATCTTCAAGCCCTGAAAGGGCGTAATTTCATACCGCAATCCCCCGCCCAAACCCTCACACCCCGCCCCACGAAAAACCGGCGGGCGGGTCAGGACGATACGAGGATGGGGCCCGGGTGGCTGCCGGTGAGGCTCCGGCCGCCGGCGGGCGTGACGAGATAGGTGTTCTCGGTGCCCACCAGCCCCACACCCGGCACGCCCTTTTTGGGTTCGAGCGCCAGCACCATGCCCTCGGCCAGCGGCTCGTCAAAGCCCTCGGCAATCACGGGCGGCTCATCAATTTGCAGGCCCACGCCGTGCCCGAGAAAGGCCGACCGCCGGTTCCCGCAGCCCATGAAGTTCACCTGAAACCGCGGGTCAAGCTCCGCCAGGATGCGGGCATAAATCGCGGACGGAATGGCGCCGGGCTTGAGGAGCGCGGCCAGCCGGAGCTGCAGCTCGACGCATTGGCGGTGGGCCTCCAGCGCCGCTTCCGGCGGCGGCGCGCCAAACATATACGTCATCGTCTTGTCCGTCGCGTAGCCCTCCACGCCGCACCCGAGGTCCACAAACACCCAATCGCCCTTTTGCAACTTGCGCTCCCGGCTGCCCAGCACCGGCGCGGCGCTATTCAGGCCGCGGCAGCCGCCCGGCCCATCGAAGCTGGTGGGGTAAAGCGAGTTCTCGCCAAAGCCCAACTGCGCCACGGCGATGTCCACGTTGAACTGGCTGAAGCCAACCGTGCCATCGTGCCCTTCCCGCACCATCAGCGCATACAGCTCGCACGCCAGCTCCGCCTCGGTCATCCCGGCGCGCAACAGGGCCGGCGCGGCGTCTTCGAGGACGCGGCGGTGCAGGGCGCCGGCCCGCTCCAGGAGCGCCAGCTCATACGGACGCTTGACCGCCCGCACCCCGGCGATGTGCGGGTCCACCGCCGCCACTTCCTGGCAGGGAAAGTATTTCAGGAACCGCTGGAGCAGCGCGAACGGAACCAGCCCGGTCTCGAGGTGGATCCTGCGCCGGGGCGCAGCCGCCGCACCCGCCGTGGCGGCGTCGCGGAAGCTTTTCATGGGGCGGAGATTGGGAAAGCACGATTCCTCGGCGGCCCGCTCGAAGCTGCGGCGCACCCAGAACACCGCCTCGCCGTCGCGGGGAACCAGCAGCACGCCATCCTGCCGCGTGCCGGTCAGGTAGTACTGGTTGACCTTGCCCAGGAACGCGGCCATTTCCCAATCCGGCTGCGCGGCGTCCATCCGGGCGCGAAAAGCCTGTATCCGGCCGGTCAATTCCGAGAGTGGAACTTGCGGGTTCATGCGATTGCCACCCGCAATATGCAAAGCAATCCCGGCGGGAAAAAGGAAAATTGCCGCCACGCACCACCCGGGGGAACGGCCCGCGCGCCGCTCCGCGCGTCCGCCGGGCGGGCGGAGAACACGGCGGCGTTTTCTGAACTGGCAAATTGTGGCGGCCCTGGCGGTCTGTTATCTTGCCGCCATGCAAACATCCTTTCGCCGTTCCGTGAGACTCGCTCCGGGCCGGGCCCGGGCGGGAGGACTGCTCTGCGGCATCCGCCCCGAGGCGGTGCTCATCGGCGCCTCCCATTCCCCGCCGGCTCCAACAAATCTGCCGCCGTCAAGATCATAGACCCCCGCGGCAACGAAGTCATGTCCATCCACAAGCTCTGAATCAGACCTATGCCAAAACGTAAGCCACGCAAACGTAAACTCGAACGCGTCCACAGCGCTTCCGCCTACATGTCCGTCCAATCTCTTACCAAGGCCGGTTCCTCCCTGTGGCTCGACATCTACGCCCACGACGAGCGCATTGGCCGGCTCGAGATCGGCCGCGGCGGCATCTGGTGGGGCAGCCGGCACCGGAAGAAAATGGTCCGCATGTCCTGGAGCTGGTTCGCTCAGAAAATGGACGAACTCGCCTACGACTAACCCCGGATGCTTGCCGACCTCGCCGCCAAGCTTCTAGCCCTCCGGTCGGGCGGGCCGCTCGCGCGAGGCGGTGCGGTCCAGGCGCGACTCTGGCTTCCTTTTGCAGCCGCTTGAGATTTGCTCCGTCTTATCCGATATCAAAGAAGTATTGCAACGCGGAAGCCTTTGCTAAATCCTCTCGGCAACTAATACCATGCGTCTGCGCTTCAATGAACTAAAGGCGCCCACGCCGCTACTCGCCTTCTGAAGCTGCGGGGGACAGATGAGCTGCATGAAGCCCCTCTACCTGGCTGATCGTTCTGCCTTGCTGCAATGGGGGCGTCCCATCACCACCGACCGCGATGTCTCCCTGGACCGGGGGCCTGCGCTGAGCCGTGTGCTGGATTTGACCGCCGATGAAAAATCGCCGGGCCAAACCTCTGTCTGGACGAACCACATCACTGAGCCCGAGCACTACTCCTTCGGTTCCGCAGCGACCCCGGTGAAGACGCACGTGAGGGCGTTGCCCTTGCGGCCGTGCGGCGGTGAGTTGAGCCATGGCTAGGCGCAAAAACAGAGATGCTGACTGGGCCGAGCTCGTCGCCGGCCTCACCGTGCTCCTGCTCGTCATCACTTGGATTTCCCCCCAGGCCCGCCGGACCATCTACGCACTCGGCATCCTCGGCCTCTGCGTCTTTGGCCTCGCCCTCATCGCCCTCATCGCCTTCGCCATTTACCGCTTCAAGACCCGTTCCCAAAGACCCCGCCCCACCGACACCTTCTCCCTCTCCTCAGCGGCCCAGTCCAGCGCGCGCCCCCCGGGCGTCCCTCGCGTCGCCCTCCCCGATCAACCCGACCCCCCTGCGCCACAGACCACCGCCCAGCTCCTCGAAAGCGTCCGCTCCCTCGACTGGTTCCAGTTCGAAAAGCTGGTCGCCTTCGCTTACCGCAAGCTCGGCTATACCGTCTCCAGGCGCGGCGGTGCCAACCCGGACGGCGGCATTGATCTCCTCCTCGAGAAGGATGGCCAACGCTCAGCGGTTCAGTGCAAGCAATGGAAGTCGTGGAACGTCGGGGTCAAGCCCGTCCGGGAATTTCTTGGCGCCCTCACGGACGCCGGGATTCAACACGGAATCCTCATAACTCTCTGCGGCTATACCGATGAGGCTAAGCAGCTAGCCGACAAGCACGGGATCGAGATGGTGAACGAAACCGGCCTGGCCCACATGCTGCAATCCACCGCCGCCGCCTCGGACCCCGAAGTGCTCGCCCTGCTTCGCGACACCCGCAAGTTCTGCCCGAAGTGCGAGAACGAAATGGTCCTCCGCACGGCCACCAAAGGCCTGGGGGCCGGCAAACAATTCTGGGGCTGCTCCGCCTATCCCAGGTGCCGCTTCACCATGCCCGCTCCGGAAACCACCGCCTGATAAACGATGCCCAAGATATACGAAATCAAGACGCACCATAAACGACCCCGGGAAGCCGCCGAGTCTTGGAGGCTCGACGGTATATGCGCGGTGGGCTACCGCTGGACCTACGAGGAAGAGTACCCCGACGGCCTGCCCAACGACCAATGGGGACTCTTTCCCAAAATGCGCAAGGGCGACATCGTCCTGGCCTACGCCAGGCCCTGCATGGTTGCCTACGTTGGCGAGGTAGCCGACCACAAGATCAATTACCAAAAACACAACCTCACCGGTCGCCGGCATGGTTACTGGAACCAGCGGGCGGTGACCTGGTGGCCGGAGCCAAACCACTTTGATCCCAAGGACCTCCCGCACTGGCTGCACAGGCAACTGGGCACCAGGGGCACCACCATCAAAGAGATCAATCTCGGCAACCACACCTTCAGCCAGGCCAAGGCCATCATCAGAACCAAGCCCACCTCTGGTTCAGCGTTCGCTTCCCAGTCCGAGGACACTGTCAAGGCGGGCATACGAAACTACTTTCTCTCCAACGCCCACGTATTTGAGCCCGGCCTCAGGATCCGCAAGATCGAGAAGGAAGTTGCACGCGGCCACCGACCGGATTTCGAGGCGGAAGACGCCAAAGGCACGCCCGTCATCGTCGAGTGTAAGGGATACGCTTGGGCTGCGGCTTGCGACCAGCTCGCCAGGTACGCCAGGAAATACCCTCGCGGCAAGCAACGTCCCCGGCTCATGCTGGCCGCCTTCGGTTTCGAAGAGGCGTGTCGGAAAGCGGCGAGAAAAGCCCGAATAGAGCTCTATCGCTGCAACCTCCGCTTCACGCGCCATCCTTACGCCTGACAAGTCAGGACCGTTACCCCGGAGCCCGGCTTTCGGCCTTCGGATCTCGTACCGTCAGGCGGGCCCCACCTCCATCCCGATCATCTCCACCAATTCCGCCCTTACTGCGGCCCAGGTCTTCGGGTTCTGTTTCAGCGGCGGCCTTCCGGTTCCCCACCGCCATGATCACCGCCAATGCCCGATTTCTGAACTGGCAAATTGTGGCGGCCCCGGCGGTCTGTTATCTTGCCGCCATGCAAACATCCTTTCGCCGCTCCGTGAGACTCGCTCCGGGCCGGGCCCGGGCGGGAGGACTGCTCGCCGCCGCCGCTCTGTTCATCGCCGCGCCCCCGGCCCCGCGGGCGGCCGCCCCGCCGGAGACCGCCGCCCCGGCGAACTTCCGCGCCGGGTTCGCCGAGCGGGACATCACGCCGGAGATCGGCATGGAAGCGCCCGGCAATTACGGCAAAAACTACCACCGCAGCTTTCACGACCCCTGCAAAGTCCGCGCCGCGGTGTTCGACGACGGCCGGCAGCGCGTGGCGCTGGTGGGGGTGGACCTGCTGTTTATCACCCGCCACCTGGCGACCGGGGCGCGCGCGGAAATCCAGCAACGCTGCGGCATCCGCCCCGAGGCGGTGCTCATCGGCGCCTCCCATTCCCATTCGTCCGGCCCCATCGGGATGAGCGAGCCGGGCGATTACGACGCCGCCGCGCCGCTGGTCAAGCGGCTGGCCACCGAGCACAGCATCGTTTCCAACCCCGGCTACACGCAATGGCTGCGGCGCCAAATCGTCGAGGCGGTGGCGGACGCGGACGCCCGCCGCGGAGAGGCCCGGCTCGCCGTGGGCTTTGGGCGCGAGGAGCAGGTGGCGTTCAACCGCCGGTTCCGCATGAAGAACGGCCTCACCTTCACACACCCGGGCGCGGGCAACCCCGAGATCCTCGGCCCGGCCGGGCCGATTGACCCGCAGGTAGGCGTGGTGGGAGTCTGGGATTTGAAAGGCGGCCTGCTGGGCTGCGTGGTGAATTATGCCTGCCATGCGACCACCAGCCCCGGCGGCATTTCCGCCAACTGGATCGGGGCGATGGAACAGACGCTGCGCCGGGCCTCCGGCCACGCCGCGCTGCCGGTCGTCTTCCTGCAAGGCGCCTCCGGCGACGTGACGCAAGTGGACAACCTGACGAAAGTCCAGAATCCCCAGGCCGAGGAATGGTGCCAGTTGGTGGGCGGGCGCATCGGCGCGGAGGCCTACAAAACGCTGCTGCTGATCCAGCGCGGAGCCAGCTCCCACATCCCCCTCGACGTGCGCCAAAAGATCTGGCGCATCCCGCGCCGCGCCCCGGCGCCGGAAAAAGTCGCGCGCGCGCGGGAACTGGCGCAGAAGCCCGCGCGGGAAGTCGGGGAACCGGCCTGGACCTTCGCCAAAGAAACCGTCCTGCTGGACGCGCTCATCCAGGCGCGCCCGGAAGCCGAAGTCGAGGTGCAGGCCCTGCAAGTGGGCCCGCTGGTGCTGGTGGCCAACCCCGCCGAATACTTCGTCCAATACGGCCTCGACCTCAAGCAGGGAAGCCGTTTCCCCTTCACCTTCCCCGTCGAATTGGCCAACGGCTGCGTCGGCTACGTCCCCACCGAAGAGGCCTTCAGCGCCCAGGGCGGCGGCTACGAAACGCGCCTGACATCCTACAGCAACCTGCACGTCAGCGCGGGGCGGCAATTCCTCGAAACCGGCCTCGAACTGGCAAACCAGATGACGCCCGGCGCCGTCCCGCTCCCGCCGCCCGCGCCGCCATTCAGCGCGCCCTGGTCATACGGCAACGTGCCCCCGGAACTGGAGTAATCCCCGGAACGCCGCCCCACCCGGGCGCGGCCCGGCGCAACGCTATCTTCGTTGACCGCCGCCTCCGGCCTGATACCCTTTTTCCGGTGGCTGGGGACAAACCGCTGCCCGGTTAACTGACCCGCGTGCGCGGGCCGCCGGGCCGCTCTCCCGGCCTTGGATTACAA